>OHJE01000173.1_pt1 | contig 47082 bp, 42 predicted proteins | sample 1568491 | NCBI WGS metagenome assembly OHJE01 (sample SAMEA3879609, study PRJEB24766) | human gut metagenome | biome: human-associated habitat; feature: feces | place: USA | collected 1985/1987
CGCGCCGAGCGCCAGAGAGCCTTCATAGTAGCTGTCCGGCACGGCGCGAATGGCACTTTCCGAAACGCCGATGATCGTCGGCAAGATCATAATGCCGAGCAAAACAGACGCTGTCAGCATCGTGTTGCCCGCCACGCCGAAAATGTTCTGCACAAGCGGTACCAAAACAACGAGACCGAAGAAGCCGTACACAACGGACGGCACACCGGCCATTAGCTCCGTTGCAGGCTTTAAAATCTTATAAAGGCCCTTCGGGCAGAACTTTGCAAGAAAAACCGCCGTCAGAAGTCCAATCGGCACACCGATGATGATTGCGCCCGCCGTGACGTAGAGGCTGCCGAGGATCATCGGCAGAATGCCGTAGATGTCGTTGCCCGGCTTCCACTTAGTGCCGAGCAGAAAATTAAACACACCGATCTTACCAATGGCCGGAATGCCGTTTGCAAACAGAAACACGCAGATCAAAACAACGGCAAAGATCGATACGCAGGCTGTGAGAAAAAAGAGGATATGCATGAGAAGCTCTTTTATGTTGCTCCACTTCACGGTTTGCACGCACCTTTCAAACTTTCAAAACTACTTTATTGACTTCCTTGCGAAAAGAGCCGGACCTTTCCGCCCGGCTCTCCTGCGTTTTATGGATTGTTTCTTACTGAAGCTCGGACCAATCGGTCGTTTCGCCGGTGTAGATGCTCAAAACCTGCTCGCTCGTAAGGCCGGTCAGCGTGTTTTCCTTGTTGACGATAACAGCGATGCCATCCTGCGCGATGACAGTCGGGGTAAGACCGGCTTCAAGCTCGCTGTCCTTCAGCTCACGGGAAGCCATGCCGATGTCATACGCACCGTCGATGGTGGAGGTCATGCCCGTGGTGGAGTCGCTCTGCTGCACTTCAACGGTAACGTCCGGGTTCAGCGCCATATAAGCTTCCTTCAGCTTTTCCATGACCGGCGTAACAGAGGAGGAACCGCCAACAACGACCTTGCCGGAAACGCCGGATGCCGCATAAGCCGGGCCGCATCATCAACGGTGATATAACCGTTTTCGGAGACGACCTTCTGACCGTCAGCGCTCATGATGAAGTTGATGAAGTCCTGTGCAGCTTCGCTTGCCTCGCCCTTTGTTGCAATATTGAACGGACGAACAACCTTATAGGTGCCGGCCTTTACATTCTCAACGGTCGGCGCCGCACCGTCAATCTCCACGGCTTTGACAACGCTTTCGTCAAGGGAGCCGAGGGAGATATAGCCGATGGCCTTCGGGTTGCCCTGTACGGTGGTCATCATAACGGAGGTGCTGTTCGTAATCTGCGCATCATCCGTCGTCATATCTTCCTTTTCGCCGGCGTCGTTCTTCTGCTCGATGCCGAACAGCTCGATGAACGCGCCGCGTGTGCCGGAGCCGTCTTCACGGGAAAGAACGGTGATTTCGCCGGTCATGTCACCGCCGGTCGTTTCTTCGGAAGAAGCGCTCTCCGCAGATGCAGCGGAGGATTCGGAGGACGGTGTCTCGGAGGGAGCGGAGCTTGCTGCGCCGCCGGAGCAAGCCGTCATAGCTGTCATGGTGAGAAGTGCGGCTGCAAGAACCGCGGTGATCTTTCTGAGTTTCATAAATTACTCTTTCCTTTCGGGAGCTTTCTGCTCGCCTTTTATCTTTTCCTTTGGTTTACAAGCGAAAGTATAGGGCCGTTTTGTAAACTCAAAAAGAAGTCTTGTGTAAAATCCACGTAAAACTGCTTAACATTTCGGGTTTTACAAAGCCAAAATCAAAAAGAACATTGAAAAAAAGCCCGTTTTGCGGTAAAATAAGCCTATAAAATACGGAGGAGTTTTTATGCGCAGCGAAAAAGAAATGTATGACCTCATCCTCGGCTATGCAAATGCCGATGAAAATATCCGTGCCGTCATCTTAAACGGTTCCCGTGCGAACCCGAACCGTAAGCCCGATCCGTTCAATGATTTTGACATTGTGTACCTCGTGCGCGATCTTACTCCGTGCAAGGAAAAAGCCTATTATAAAGACTTCGGCGAAATCCTCGTCTGCGAGCGCACCGACGAAAGCGAGCTTTTTAAAGAGCACTTTCCCGAGTTCGTATGCTATCTGATGCAGTTTGCGGACGGCAACCGCATCGACCTGACCGTATCGAGCATCGACCGCTGGGAAGTATATTGTTATGACGACCGCCTTTCCGTCGTATTATTAGATAAAGACAACGCCCTGCCGAAGCTGCCGGAGCCGAATGAGAGCACGCACTACGTCAAAAAGCCGACCGAGCGTATGTTTTTTGACTGCCGCACGGAGTTCTGGTGGGTCTCGCCGTACGTCTCCAAGGGCCTGTGGCGCGGCCAGCTCCTGTTTGCGCAGACGCACATGGAAAGTTGTATTCGCAAAATGCTGCTGCAAATGATGAAATGGTACGCCGGAACGCTGCATGGGTTTGATTACAGCGCCGGCAAATGCGGTGACGCCTTAAAAGACCTTCTCCCCGCAGACATCTGGAACGGCTACCTTGAAACCTTCTCCGCATGCACCGAAGAAGACATTTGGCGCGCACTGTTTAAGGCAGGCGAGCTTTTCACGGAGCTCACCAAACGCACCGCAAAAGCGCTCGGCTTTACGGTCACGGACGAATACGACCGCCGCGTCACAAGCTTTTTAAAATACACAAAAGATTTGCCGAGAAACGCCAAAACGCTGGATTTTCATATTGACTAAAAGAAAGGACCCCCTATATGCAGATATTATGTATCGGCGACGTGGTGGGCAGCCACGGGTGCGACTTTCTGCGCCGCACTCTCCCCGCCTTCAAGCGCACTAAGGGCATCGATGCCGTCATCGCAAACGGCGAAAACTCCTCGGACGGCAACGGCATCACCCCTGCCTCCGCAAACCACCTGCTCGATAGCGGCGTGGATATCATCACCACCGGAAACCACACCTACCGCCGCCGCGAATTTTACGATTATATCGACGAAAGCGACTGCGTCATCCGCCCCGCAAACTTCCCGCCGGAAGCCCCGGGTAAAGGCATGACCGTCTTAGATCTCGGCCGCACGCAGATCGCCGTCATCAACTTAATGGGTAATGTATACCTTGACGAGCACCTCGCCTGCCCGTTCCGCACACTCGATACGCTTTTAAAAACGCCCGACCTTCCGAAAATCTGCATTGTGGATTTTCACGCGGAAGCCACCGGCGAAAAGCGCGCGTTCGGCTATTATGCAGACGGCCGCGTTTCCGCCGTGTTCGGCACGCACACACACGTGCAGACGGCCGATGAAACCGTTCTGCCGAAGGGCACCGGATACATCACCGACGTCGGCATGACCGGCCCCATCGAGTCCGTACTCGGCGTCAGAGCGGAGCTCGTCATCAAAAAGCAGATAAGCAAAATGCCCGTGCGGTTCGATTTTGCGGACGGTCCGTGCAAGCTCGACTGCATTTTGTTCGATATCGATGAAAAAACAGGCCTCACCCGCAGCACAGAGCGTTTCTCCCTGCGCTAAACGTGATTTCTGTGCGGTATTACCCTTGTTTTTTCCCGCAAACTATGGTATAGTGTAGTTTGAAAATACATGCAAATATCTATCGGGAGCCGGTTTTTTCGCCTTCCGAACGTTTTTAGACAGGATGTGTATGCAGTGATTACAGGTAAACAGCTTCGCGACGCAGTCATCTCCGGCGCGAACAGCATATTGAAAAACCGGAAATTTGTGGATGACCTCAACATCTTCCCCGTTCCGGACGGCGACACGGGCACGAATATGTCCATGACGATCGGTGCAGGCAGCGACGCCATGCAGGCGCTTGCGGATAACGAAACAACCGCTAAGGTCGCAAAGACGGCGGCTTCCGCCATGCTGCGCGGCGCAAGAGGCAACTCCGGCGTTATCCTTTCCCTTCTGTTCCGCGGCTTCTCGAAGGGTCTCGAGGACACCGTAGAAGCAGACGGTACACAGCTCGCAGCGGCGCTCGCCATCGGCGTGGATTCCGCTTATAAAGCCGTCATGAAGCCGACCGAAGGCACCATTTTGACCGTTGCCCGCGTGGCGGCGGAAAAAGGCGCTGCGGCAGCCGAGATCGACAACGACCCCATTTACGTTTGGGATGCCATCTGCATGGGCGCGGCGGAAGCACTGGCCACCACACCGGATCTTCTCCCCGTTCTGAAAAAAGCAGGCGTCGTCGACGCCGGCGGTCAAGGCCTTTGCATGATCTTCGATGGCATGATGCAGGTCTTCAAGTACGGTGAGATCGTCAAAACCGACATGACCGAAGCCGAAAAGGCCGAGGAGACCGCCCAGTTCTTTGCAAGCGTTGCGGCGGAATTTGACAGCGAGATCAACTTCACTTACTGCACGGAGTTCATCGTCGGCCGCGACCCGGAGGTCACCACCGAGCCGAACGAGCTGCGTCTGTTCCTCGAAACCCTCGGCGACTGCGTTGTTGTGGTCGATGACGAGGAGATCATCAAGGTGCACGTACACACGGAGCAGCCGGGTGTGGCGCTCACAAAAGCGCTGGAATTCGGTTCCCTGCTGACCGTAAAAATCGAAAACATGAAAGAGCAGCACAAAAAAGCTGCCGAACTCAATAACGCAAACCGCGCGGCTTACGAAGCGGCGCAGTCCAGCAAAGAGGAAAAGGAGACCTTAAAGCCCGTTTCCCCCGAAGAGGAACTCGGCTTTGTTTCCGTAGCGGCAGGCGACGGTCTGCGTGCACTCTTTGAAGAACTCGGCTGTGCACAGGTTGTCAGCGGCGGCCAGACGATGAACCCCAGCACGGAGGACATTGTCGAAGCCGTTCTTGCCACCCCGGCAAAGACGGTTTTCGTACTGCCGAACAACAAAAACATCATCCTTGCGGCAGAACAGGCCGTGCCGCTCGTCACCGACCGCAAGATTATCGTCGTACCGACCCGCACCATTCCGCAGGGTCTCTCCGCACTCTTAAGCTTTGACCCGGATGCATCCGCAGACGAAAACGCTTCTGCCATGCTTTCCGCAGCGGAAAACGTCGCGACCGGCACGGTCACGTTCGCCGCACGCGATTCCGAATTCGGCGGCTTCAAAATCAAAGAGGGCGACACCATGGGCATGACGAACGGCAAGCTCGAGTTTGTCGGCGACACGCCGGTGCGTTCCGTCTACAAGGTCGCAAAGGCGCTGATGAATAAGCACACCTCGTTTATCACGCTCATTTACGGCGAAGGCATCACCGAGGAAGAAGCCAACGAAGCACTGCGTCTCATCAAGAACAAGGCAGGCGACGGTGTGGACATCAACCTCGTAAACGGCGGCCAGCCGGTCTACTACTTCATTCTTTCCGTGGAATAATTTCAAAGCAGCTTAGGGCGGGGCTTTATGCCCTGCCCTTTTTTCGTTTTATGTCGGAGGTTTCATGGCGTCTTTATTTGAAGCGGACATTGCGTCTTTAAAGGGAGTCGGTCCAAAGCGTGCGGAGCTGTTCCGCAAGCTCGGCGCGCCCACGGTGGGCGATCTGCTGCGTCTCTATCCCCGCGCTTATGAGGATTGGCGCGACGCGGTGCCCATCCGCAATACACGCTTAAACGAAGTGAATATCGTAAAAGGCACAGTGCTGCGCCGTCCTGTCGAGCAGCGTATCCGCGGCGGCATGACGCTTTACAAGACGACCATCACGGACGGCGAAGACGACATGCAGCTGACATTTTTCAACAACCGCTACATTACAAGTCTGCTCACGGAGGGCGCGGTCTACGCGTTTCGCGGCAAGGTAACCGGCACGTTCATGCGCCGCGAAATGGCCTCCCCGGAGTTCGTTCCCGAAAGCCGCATGCAGGACATGGTGCCTGTTTACCCGCAGACGAGCGGCCTCACCTCTCGCATCATCGCAAACGCGGTAAAAGAAGCCCTGCGCCTGCTCCCCGAGACCGTCAAAGACCCGCTGCCCGATGCGCTTCGCCTGAAATACGCGCTGTGCCGCCTCGAATACGCGCTCAAAACGATCCACTTTCCGAATTCGCCCGAAGCGCTTTCCACGGCGCGCAGACGACTCGTGTTCGAGGAACTGCTCGTCTTGCAGCTCGGCATGGCGGAAATCCGCCGCGCAGGTGTGCGCGAAAATCCGTATCCGCTCAAAAAGGATTATACAAAAGAGTTTGCCGCCCTGCTCCCCTTCACGATGACCGGCGCACAGCAGCGTGCCGTGCAGGACGGCATCCGCGACATGCAGGGCCCGCACCCGATGAACCGCCTCATTCAGGGCGATGTCGGCAGCGGTAAAACAGCCGTGGCGGCGGCGCTGTGCCACACGGTCATTCAAAACGGATTTCAGGCGGCACTCATGGCTCCTACGGAAATTCTGGCGGCGCAGCACTACGAGTCCCTCTCCAATCTCCTCGCCCCCTGCGGCATCAAAACGGTGCTCATCACGGGCAGCATGCGCGCCAAAGCAAAACGCGAAGCCATTAAGGGACTCAAGACCGGCGAGATCCAGCTTGCCGTCGGCACGCACGCACTCATCAGTGACGGCGTGGAGTTCTCGTCCCTCGCGCTCGTCATCACGGACGAGCAGCACCGCTTCGGTGTCAATCAGCGCACCGCGCTCGCAAAAAAAGGCAACTTCCCGCACACACTTGTCATGAGCGCCACACCAATCCCCCGCACCTTGGCGCTGATGATTTACGGCGACCTCGACGTTTCCGTTCTAAATGAGCTTCCCCCGGGACGTCAGCCCATCGAAACGTATCTCATCGACCCGCCAAAGCGCCGCCGCGCGTTCGGGTACATCAAAAAGCACATCGACGAGGGACGACAGGCGTACATCGTCTGCCCGCTTATCGAAGAGGGCGAAAGCGACGCGGCAAGCATCGCGGCGTATGAAAAGATCGTGCGCGATTACTTCGGTGACATGCCCATCGGCATTCTGCACGGCAAAATGAAGCCGAAGGAAAAGGACGCCGTCATGACCGATTTTGCAGAAAACCGCACGAAATTATTATTGTCCACCACGGTCGTCGAAGTCGGCGTGGACGTGCCGAATGCCGTCATCATGATGATTGAAAACGCCGAGCGCTACGGCCTTTCGCAGCTGCACCAGCTGCGCGGACGCGTCGGCCGCGGCAAATACGCCTCCACGTGCATTCTGGTGACAGAAGCGCAAAACGATGAAACATTACAGCGTTTAAGGCTCTTTTGCAGCACCACGGACGGCTTCAAGGTCGCGGACGAAGACCTGCGCCTGCGCGGTCCGGGCGATTTCTTCGGCGAGCGCCAGCACGGCCTGCCGAAATTAAAGATTGCCGACATGTTAAACGACATGCAAATTTTGCAGGAAGCGCAGCAGTGCGCTAAAGAATTGACCGAGCGCGACCCGGAACTCAACTCCCCCGCCCTGCGCGGCCTGCGCGCCGAAATGCGCCGGCTCTTTGCATCAAATAACGGCACAGTAACCCTATAATAAAAACAAAACAGCTTCCGTTCGGAGAAACCCCAAAACGGAAGCTGTTCTTAATTTTTATCTTTCGTAAAATACTCTTTCACCAAAATCACAAGCCCAACGAGCATCACGATGACCGCAAACACCAACGGCAGCGTCAAGCCGACCTCGGAGACGGTCGAGAAAAACCGTCCCGGCGGCGTTGACCAACCGCTTACAAGGTTCATGCCGCAGGCAATGAAAATCGCCGCGCCCCATATCGAGCCGATAAGCGCCAAAAATCCGCCGACCAAAACTCTTTTCAATGCACCTACCCCTTTTATTCCATGATCAGCTCTTTGTCCTCCGGCAGCGTAAACGGCACCGGCTTCGGCTCCGTCTGGTACCAATATGCCACAGACGTGTAGTCGTCGTAGCGCGGGCCCGTCCAGCCGAGATTGTCGATCGTCATTTTAAAGTCCTCATCGAAATAAACCGGGTCTTTCACGTGCCAGCGGTACAGCATAAAGCGCTTTTGGTGGTTATACATTTCCTTCGTGTCGCCCAAAATCGCATACAAGCCCGTATAAAGCCCGCTGAACGTCTGGTAGCGGTTGAGGTAAATGTCATTGCCAAAGCCATACGAGCCGCCGAAGTAATCCTCCGTGCCCGTGTAGTTCATCGTGGGGTATGTGTCGCCGTCGATGTACATTTTGGCTTCGCCTTCCACCCAGCAGGTGTTGTGCCCGTTCATGCCGGAAGCCAGCGTCATGCCCGCAAAGCAACCCTTGCCGTGCACGCCGTCCAAGATCACATACGAGCGTCCCTTCTGCACAGGGTGCTCCTGCCGATATGTCGCGTGAAAATAACCGCTGTTTTCGGGAATCTCTCCATACCATCCGGAAATCATATAGAAAAGCGTCTCTGGCTTTTCACCGCGATTTTCCATTGTAATACGGCAGTGTTTTCTGAACGGCATTTCAAAGTAGCTGTTGAACCCGCGCCCCGGCGCGACGAGCATCGCAGCTGAGTTCAAAACCGGGTAATTGCCGTCGCGGTCAGAAAAATTCTCGTCATACGCGCAACCGAAAAATGCCGAAAACGGTGCTTCCACGGACGGCTGTTCATTGTTTTCCCAGTAGATTCGCAGAATAAACGAGTGTCCCACGTAACCCGTGAACCACATGTGCGTCACCATGCCCGGGCCGTCCGTGTCACACAGCGTAACGGTCTCGCCGGGCTGAATTTGAATGCATGGACTCAGCTTTTCACAGTCCTTGGCGCGTGTGCCGCCGCCTTTTGTGCCTGTTGGATTTTCTGCGGAAAACCCAAAGTTTCTGCGGTTTTCCATTTTAAAAAGTGTCATGAAAATGCCTCCTTTATTTTTGTTAGAGTTTAATACTAAGCATTTCTTTAATTGAACCGAGTGCCGCGCGCCCCTCATAAAGTCCCTCGTCATGTAAAGCGAGCAGCGCGGGGACCTCCGCCTTTGTGCGGCTGACGTTGAGCGGCTTTAACGGACGAATGATGACCGCCCTGCCCGCTTTTTCAAGCTTTTCACACAACGCCAACTGGCGGTTATAAATCTCATGCCGCGTGCGCATCGCTTCTGCCACAGCAGGGTACTTGCGAAACGCCGCTTTCAAAAACGCCGTGTGCCCAAACGGTTCCTTTTGGTAGCCCTTGTTGCGTGTCAAAACAATCACATGGAACGTGTTGCCGTCTGCAAGCGACTTCTCGATTGGAATCGGGTCACTGATGCCGCCGTCCAAGAGGTCATAGCCCATATAATGCTGAATTTTCGTGATGAGCGGCACGGAGCACGATGCACGCGAAGCCATAAACGGCGCTTTTAGCGTGTCCTTTTCAAACCAAACGGTCTTGCCGTCCGCGCAGTTCATCGCGCCGGTCAAAAAGCGCGTGTCTTGCTCATGAAACTTGTTCCAGTCGAAAAAAATGTGCTTTTCCGGCACCGTGCCGAAAATATAATCAAAGTCGAACATCGTGTGCTTTGTCAAAAGATTTCGCGTGCTCACATAGTCGGGGTTCCCGACATAGTGTTCAATGATCTCTCGGCTGCGCCCCGGTTGGCCCGATATGTACGAAAGCGCGTTCGCTGCACCCGCCGAAACGCCGATAATATACGGAAACAGCAGATCTTTTTCCATGAACGCTTCCATCACGCCGCAACTGTAATAGCCGCGCAGGCCGCCGCCCTCTAAAACGAGCGCTGTGCCCTCAGGCAGCCGGCGCGAAAGCGTCTTGCCGGGAATCGGCTGCAATGTATAATCGGTCACAAATCTCACCCTCTTTGCGCTCATCATACAATATCAAGTTAAAAAAGTCAAGGAGGAAAGCCGCAGCTTCCTCCTTGCAACAAAACGGTTCAGTTTAGAGTTTCAAGCATCTTTTCAAGCTCCTCCGGGCTCCAATCTTCGCCGAGCGCAAACACGGCTTTGTGAAACACAAAAAGCTCGTCTTCGCCCAACTCACCGCTTTCGAGCTTGCAAAGCATCCCCGGCGCGATTTCGATCAACCGTTCGGTGATGACAAATTTCTGCTTCCGCACAGCCTCCCGCGCGTTGCGCACAGTGCCGAAATCTAAATCGCTCGTGCTGCCGCACGGCATGGCGCAATACGCACAGTCCGGCGCAATGCGGTTTTTCTCCGCGTGGGCGCACGCCAGCATGTTCTGCAACGCCGTTTCATCATCCTCCGCAAGCGCGGCAAAGCCCTCAAAAAGCACTCTGTCCGTTTCCACGGTCTTCGCGTTTTTCTGCTCCGCGCGGACAACGCCCACAAGCGCCCCCAGCAGCGCATCCCACGTTTGATTTCCCGTCCTCATTCTACGAGACTGCCGTCGGTCGCGATGACCTTCACCTGCCACGGGATAAACTTGCCGCTCGCCTTCAGTGCGTTCACTGCTGCGTGCTCAAGGCCGCCGCAGCACGGCACCTGCATACGCACAATTGTCAGGCTCTTGATGTCGTTCTGACGGATGATCTCCGTCAGCTTTTCGGTGTAATCGCCCTCATCGAGCTTCGGGCAGCCGATGAGCACTTTTCGGTTGTGCACAAAGTCGCGGTGAAAATCACCGTACGCATACGCCGTGCAATCCGCCGCAATCAGCAGGTTCGCGCCGTCAAAATACGGGGCGCGGATCGGCGCTAATTTGATCTGCACCGGCCACTGGCGCAGCTCGGATTCAATCTTGCCGCTGACCGCACTGTTATCCGTATTTACAGACTTTCTCTCAATAGCGCGCGCCATGCTGCCCGGGCAACCGGTGAACTTCGGCGTGCCGAGCTTTTCTGCCATTTTCTCTGCCTCTTTCTTCGCGGCTTTCTCTGCCATAGCCATTTTCACGGCTTCCTCGTCAAACGCCGCCGCTTCGCGCTCCACAAAAGAGATTGCGTTCGTGGGACATGCAGGCAGGCAGTTGCCGAGACCGTCGCAGTAATCGTCGCGCAGCAGCTTCGCCTTACCGTTTACAATGCCGATGGCGCCCTCCTGACAGGCATTCGCGCACAGGCCGCAGCCGTTGCATTTTTCTTCATCAAAGTGAACGATGGTACGGATCATATTCAAAATTCCTTCCAATTTATAGATTTTGCAAAAGCCACAAGGTTTTCTCTTGACTTTACGAACACAGTATACTACGATTAGGCTGTAAAGTATGTTGTTATAACAACGAAGATTGAAAAAAGGAGGCTATTTTACGGATTACAGCATCTTAGGGCGCTCGCCGCTGTTTCGGGGCATCCCCGCAGGCGATTTCGGCGTTTTGCTCGAGCACCTAAAAGCGGAAACGCGCAGCTATAAAAAGGGCGATCTCATCTGCCACGCGGGCGAGCACACAAACGCGCTCGGCATCGTGCTCACGGGCAGCGTGACGATTGAAAGCGACGACATTTTCGGCAACCGCAGTGTTCTCGATAAAGTCGGTCCCGGGCAGGTCTTTGCAGAGACCTATGCCTGTGTGCCGAATGAACCGATGCTCGTCAATGTCGCCGCCGCGGAAAACTGCACCGTGTTGTTTTTGAAAACCGCGCAGATCCTCTCCCCGTGCGCCGTAAACTGCAGGCACCACGGCAAGCTGATTGAAAACCTGTTGCTCGTCAGCGCGCAGAAAAACCTGTCGCTTTCGCGCCGCATTTTCCACACCGCACCGAAAACGATACGCGGGAGACTCATTTCATACCTGTCGTTTCAGGCCATCCGCGAAAACAGCGACAGTTTCACAATCCCGTTCAATCGCCAGCAGCTTGCGGATTACCTCAGCGTAGACCGCAGCGCACTTTCCAAAGAAATGGGCAAAATGCGCGACGAAGGCATTTTAAACTTCTCCAAAAATCATTTTGAACTAAAGCGCACAAGCTGACGGAAAGCGAGACGAATAAAGTTTTTGTTCAAACTTTCTTCGAGAAAGTTTGCGGGTTTTTAGGGCAGGCCCTAAATCGTCGTCCGCAGACGACGAAATCTTTTTGCGTTCGCAAAAACTAGGAAGGTAGTTTGGAACGTCCGGAGGACGTTCCAAACTTAGGAAACCCAGTTGCATGGGTTTCCTAAAGGACTTGCCAAAGCAAGTCCTTAGAAAAATCACCACCTCACAGTAAATTATAGAAAGGACTTATCTTCATGAAAAACATTTTCTTCCGCACCACGTCTCTTTGGGCGTCCGTCCTTTACATGGCGCTCGGCCTTGTGCTCACGTTTTGGCCGGGCATGTCCGGCACCGTCTTTTGCTGGGGCATCGCCGCTGCACTCATTTTGTACGCCGCACATAGCTTCTGGTATTTTATAAAAGCCAGAAACCTCGGCTTCACTGCAAGCGGCACGCTCGTCATCGGCATTCTCTGCCTTGCGTTCGGTATTTTCTGCTTTTCCCGCCCGTACGTCGTCCTCTCTTTCCTGCCCATCGCGCTCGGCATCATGCTGCTTGTAGACGGCATCGGAAAAATGCCGCTCGCCGTTGATGCCCTCTCGGTGTACAGCCCCTACCGCTTCTGGGTACTCATCTCCGCCGTACTGCCGCTCATTCTCGGCATTGTGCTGCTCGTAAATCCGTTCCGTGCCGCAAAAGCCGCCATCATGTTCTTTGGCATCAGCATTTTAGCAGACGGCCTCTTTGAGCTCATCACCTACATCCAGCAGCGCCGCGCAGAAAAAGCCGAGTACAAGGATATCCGCTAAACAACCTTTTTGCAATAACAGGCAACCTATACTGTTTGACCGAACGCACGTCGCGTGGTATAGTATGCTTGTAATATTCTGTATGGAGGTACAAACATGAACCCGAACATTGAAAAGGCGTTTCACGATTACGAAGCGCTCATCGCAAAAGAGAACAAGCCTGCCGCTTTTTACAACGGCATTTACACGCGTTACGAGAATCCTGTCCTCACCCGCGACCACATTCCGCCGTTCTGGAAATTTGACCTGAACGAGGAGACAAATCCGCTGGGTCTTGAGCGTCTCGGCGTGAACGCCGTCATGAACTCCGGCGCCATCAAGCTGAACGGTCAGTACTGCCTCGTCGCCCGCGTAGAAGGCAATGACAGAAAGTCCTTCTTCGCCGTCGCGCGCAGCAATAACCCTGTGCAGGGCTTCCGCTTTGATGATTACCCGGTCATCCTGCCAGACACCTCCCCCGAGGAAACGAATGTCTACGATATGCGTTTGACGCAACACGAAGACGGCTATATCTACGGCGTGTTCTGCAGCGAAAGCAAGGATAAGACCGTGAACGACCTCTCCGCCGCATTCGCCGCTGCCGGCATTGTCCGCACAAAGGATCTCGTCAACTGGGAGCGCCTGCCGGACCTCAAGACGAAATCTCCCCAGCAGCGCAACTGCGTGCTGCACCCGGAATTCGTCAACGGCAAGTATGCGTTCTACACCCGCCCACAGGACAGCTTCATTGAAGCCGGCGACCAGGGCGGCGTCAGCTTCGGTCTATGCGACGACATCACAAACGCTGTCATCGACGAAGAAAAAGTCGTCAGTCCGCGCCGCTACCACACCATCACCGAGTCCAAAAACGGCGCCGGCGCTGTGCCGATCAAGACCGAAAAGGGCTGGATCCACCTTGCACACGGCGTGCGCAACACCGCAGCCGGCCTGCGCTACGTGCTGTATGTCTTCGTGACCGACCTGCAGGACCCTGCAAAGCTCATCGCAGAACCGGGCGGCTTCTTCATCGCCCCGCTGGGCAAAGAGCGTGTCGGCGATGTTTCCAATGTCGTGTTCACGAACGGTGCCATCGCTGATGACGACGGCAAGGTCTACGTCTACTACGCTTCCTCCGATACACGCATGCACGTCGCGGAGACGAGCATTGCACAGCTGCTCGACTATGCGTTCGGCACCCCGGCCGACCCGCTGCGTTCCGCAGACTGCGTCCGCCAGCGCTGTGCCCTCATCGAGAAAAATCTCGAATATATGAAAGCGCACAAATAATTTCTCTTAAAGCATAAATAAACGAAGCACCGTGTCCTTGTGAGGCACGGTGCTTTTGTTTTGACTATATTCGTTTACTTCGTAATTTTCAGCTCGCCGTTCCAGACCTTGCTGCCGCTTTCCTCAACGTAAAGCTCCACTTTACTCTCTTCCGGCGCAAACTGCATTTTGCGGTTCCAGATGCTCAGTGCGTCGCGGTCAAGCTTCAGTTCTACCGTCTTCTTTTCGCCGGGCTGGAGATACACCTTCTCAAACGCTTTCAGCTCGCGCACGCGGCGGACGATTGTGCCGCTCACGCCCTGAATATACAGCTGCACCGTCGCATGGCCCGCCGTGCTGCCGGTGTTTTCCACCTCGCACGTCACGGTATGCGCTTTTCCGTTTTCAAGTGCCGCAATAGAAATTTCCGGCGTGCCGTCCTTTACAGTCGTCTTGAACGTCGTGTAGTGCAAACCGAAGCCGAACGGGTACAGCGGTGTGTTCTCCAAATCGCGGTAGCGCATCACATCGTAGGAAGCGCGGGCGTTGTAGTACACCGGCAGTTGTCCCGTTGTGCGCGGCACAGAAACCGGCAGGCAGCCGCACGGATCTGCCGCGCCGCTCAAAACTTCCGCAATGGCCGTGCCGCCCCACGGGCCCGGATAGAACGACCACAGCACCGCATCGCTCTTTTCCGCAATCTCGGGGATAGCATGCGGGCGGCCGGAAATGAGCACCGTCACGACCGGCTTGCCGCTTTCAAACACGGCATTTGCCAGCTCGTTCTGCGCGCCCGGCAGACGCACATCAGAGGTATCCACGCCCTCGCCGCAATCCATCTGCAATTTCGTACCGACGATTGCCGCGCCGTTCGTGTCAAACTCCGCGCCCGCAAAGCGGCTTGAAGAACCGCCCAGCGCCAAAATGACGAGGTCGCTCTCCTCCGCAAGCTTCTCCGCCTCCGCAATACCGGAAGTATCGTCGTCGCAGATCGTGCAGCCGAGCGCATAGCGCACATCGGCGTTCTTAAATTCGTTCCGAATACCGTCAAGCACCGTCACACCCACACCGTCACGCAGCGGCGGTGTGTAGTCGCCAAGCTGCTGATACAGCGCGTCCGCGTTCGGCCCAATGACCGCAATACGCAGTTTCTTCTCTTTTTTCAGCGGCAGAACGCCGTTGTTTTTGAGCAGCACTGCCGACTGCCGCGCAATTTCAAGGCTCTGCGGAAACGTTTTCGGCACATTGTATTCCGTCAGCGGCTTTTCTTCAAGGTACGGGTGCTCAAACAACCCGCGCGCAAATTTCAGCTCCAGCACGCGCAGAACCGCCTTGTCGAGCGTTTCTTCGGAAACGAGCCCGCGCTCCACGGCTTCTTCCAGGTGCGGGAAGCTGTCGTCCCACAGGCTCACGTCCACGCCTGCATTTAAAGCATACGCGCCGTTTGCCGCCTTGTCATGACCCGTCAGCATATCGAGACGGTCAATCGCTACGCCGTCCGCCATCACGATGCCGTCAAAACCGAGCCCCTCGCGCAGCACGTCCTTTAAAAGCCACTCATTCGCATGGCACGGCACACCGTCAATCTCATTATATGCTGCCATCACACCCGTCGCGCCCGCTTTCACGGCCTCCTTCATCGCGGGCAGATGAATTTCGCGCAGCTCGCGCTCGCCGATGCGCGCCGCACTGGCGTTTACGCCGCCGGTCGTTTCGCCCTGTGCGCAGAAGTGCTTCGCAACAACCTCCAAACCGGCGCTCGCACAGCCCTTCACCGCCGCAGCAGCGTTCTGACCGCAGAGGTACGGATCTTCGCCGTAGCACTCTTCGCTTCTGCCCCAGCGCGGGTCACGCAGAATGTCCAGCATGGAAACGAGCGCAAAATCCACGCCCATTTCTTTTTGCTGCTCGCCAACGACCTTAAATCCCTCTTCAACGAGCTTCGGGTTCCACGCCGCGCCCATGCCGAGGTTCACCGGCAGCAAATAGCCGTCGAGCGCCTGGTGGCCGTGCGGGCACTCGCTGCTCATCAGCATCGGAATGCCGAAGCGAGAGTGCTCCAGTACATAGTGCTGCGCCAGATTATAGGCGCGAATTGCGTTCACGCCGGTAAGGCCGGTCGTATAATCTTTGTTCGCCCACGGGTCTGCGCGGTATAAGCCGTAAAGCACACCGAGGCCGCTCCATTTTTCCACTTCTTCTTTAAAGCTATCCGCAAGCTCCACGTGCTCGCCGCTGCAGGTGTAGCTCTGAAAGCCGTAAAGCTTCTGATTCACCTGACCGACCTTTTCGCGCAGCGTCAGGCGCGGCAGCAGGTCTTCCGCACGCTCTTTCGGGGAAAGCGCACTGTCTTTAAATTTTTCTTTCATTTTTATTGTCCTCTCCATTGAAACTGTCAACCGATACAAAACTCAGTTGTGCGTACATGTTAAAGCATAGCACACCTTTGCACGGTTGACAAGGAAGAAAATCAAACGAATTTTTCGTACAGCTTTCACGGAATTTCATCACTTTCCTTTTTGCGTATCCTGTGTTATACTATAAAAAAGCATCCATGACCGAAGGAGCACCCCTATGAATCCAAAAGAATTCCCCTTGCCCACCGGCATGCTCTTAAAAACCGACGACGAAGAAAAATTCCTTCCGTTTCAAAATCCAACTACCTATAAAGACATCACCGTCGAGTTAAAGCCGAACGGCGAAGCTCTGCGCGTATATGTCACCGCCGACACAACGCCCGTGCAGCGCGTCACGCTCTATTTCGCGGACCCGCTGCCCAAAAAAGCGCAGGTTTTAGGCGGTGTTTGGGAGCGCGGCTACGGCGACTATGAATGGCGCGGTTATGTCCCCCATCGCGTCATGCCGTGGTACTTCTTCCTGCAGAGCGGCAACAAGACCGAAGCCTTCGGCGTACACACGCAGCCCGCTGCCATGTGCTGGTGGACAGCCGAAAGCACCGGGTACAGCGTATATCTCGACGTGCGCTGCGGCGGTCTCGGCGTGCGCTTAAACGGCCGCACCCTCTGCGCTGCGGAGCTTTGCCGCGCAGAATACGAAGACGCCGACGGCTTTACTGCCATGGGTGAATTTTTCTCCGTTTTGAGCCCGAACCCCATTCTGCCGAAATCCCCCGTCTACGGCGCGAATAACTGGTACCATGCCTACGGGCATGCCACGGAAGATGACGTTCTGCGCGAAGCGAAGGCCCTCGCCGAACTCACCGAGGGGCTCGCAAACCGCCCGTGGTTCATCATCGACGACTGCTGGCAAATCGACCGTGCGGATAACTACAACGGCGGCCCGTGGCGCGCGGGCAACAAGGGCTTTCCGGACATGCCGGGCCTCGCCAAAAAGCTGCGCGAATCCGGCATACAGCCGGGCATCTGGGTACGTTTATTATGGGATCACAGCGAAAGTATTCCCGCCTCTTGGCGCTCGAAGCGTGACCCCGAATACCTCGACCCCTCCGTGCCCGAAGTGCTCGACCACATCGCGGAGGACATCCGCACCATCTCAAGCTGGGGTTACAAGCTCATCAAGCACGATTTCACTTCCTACGACGTACTCGGCCGTTGGGGCTTTGAAATGGGCGACGAGCTCACGGACAGCGGTTGGCGCTTTGCGGACGAGACCCGCACGACGGCCGAAATTTTAATTGAATTATATAAACGCATCTTAGCTGCCGCGGGTGACGCCATGGTCATGGGCTGCAACTGCTTCGGCCACCTCGGCGCCGGGCTCATGCACCTCAATCGCACCGGCGATGACGTCAGCGGCAAGCTCTGGGCACGTACGCGCCGCATGGGCATGAACACATTGGCATTCACCGCGCCGATGCACGACCGCTTCTTCGCCATTGATGCCGACTGCGTACCGCTCACCGATGCCATCGACGAAACGCTCGGCATGCGCTGGCTGGAGCTTGTGGAAAAAAGCGGCACACCCACGCTGCTCTCCGTTCCGGCTTCCTATTTAAACGGCGAGCGCAAAGCCATCATCCGCGACGCTTTCCGCCGCGCAAGTCAGCCCCAGCCCACCGCACGCCCGCTCGATTGGCACGAGACCACCTGCCCCGCCGTGTGGAAGCTCGGCGAGGAAACGAAACACTTTGACTGGACAGAGCCGTGCGGCATTCTGACCGGCAGCGTATAAATTCTTAAGGACTTTTCATGAACAAATTAGACAGAACGGCTTTTTTGCCTGTTTCAAAAGAAGATATGGCGGTACGCGGCATCGAACAGCTCGATTTCGTGTACATCAGCGGCGATGCCTACGTCGACCACCCGTCGTTCGGCACGGCGATCATCTCCCGCATTCTCGAAGCAAACGGTTTCACGGTCGGCATTATCGCACAGCCGAACTGGCGCGACCCCGAAAGCGTGTGCACACTCGGCGAGCCAAAACTTGGCTTTCTCGTTTCCGCCGGCAATATGGATTCCATGGTGAACCACTATTCCGTCGCCAAAAAGCGCCGCCGCAGCGACTTTTTCTCCCCCGGCGGCAAAATGGGCCTGCGCCCGGATTACGCCGTCATCGTATATTCCAACCTCATCCGCCGCACGTTTAAGAAAACGCCCATCATCATCGGCGGCATCGAGGCCAGCCTGCGCCGCCTTGCGCATTATGATTACTGGTCGGACAAAATGAAGCGCTCCGTCCTGCTCGATTCCGGCGCGGATATCATTTCCTATGGCATGGGCGAGCGCTCCATCGTCGAGATTGCCGAAGCCCTGCGCAGCGGCATCCCCGTGCAGGAGCTCACGTTCATCCGCGGTACCGTGTATAAAACGCACATCGCGCCCGACGGCGACGACGTGCTCCACCTTCCCGGCTTCGATAAGATTTCCACCAGTAAAGAGCTGTACGCGAAAAGCTTTTACAATCAGTATCTCAACACCGACCCGTTCACGGCGAAAACGCTCGTCGAGCCCTACCCGGACGATCACCTGTTCGTCGTGCAGAATCCTCCGCAGATGCCGCTTTCGACCGAAGAAATGGATGACACCTACGCCCTGCCCTATACGCGCACCTATCACCCGGATTACGAAGCCCTCGGCGGCATCCCCGCCATTGAAGAAGTGAAATTCAGTCTTGCCAGCTGCCGCGGGTGCTTCGGCGCATGCAGCTTCTGCGCGCTGACGTTCCACCAGGGCCGCATCATTCAGTCCCGCAGCCACGAATCGCTTTTGGAAGAAGCGAAAAAAATGACCGAGGATCCTGATTTTAAAGGCTACATTCACGACGTCGGCGGCCCCACGGCAAACTTCCGCAAGCCCGCCTGCAAAAAGCAGATGAAGGTCGGCGTGTGTAAAAACCGCCAATGCCTGTTCCCGGAACCATGCCCCAACATGGAGATCGACCACACGGATTACGTTTCCCTCCTGCGCAAGCTGCGCGCATTGCCCAAAGTGAAAAAAGTCTTTGTGCGCTCCGGCATTCGGTTCGATTACCTCATCAATGACAAAGACGAAACGTTCTTCCGCGAGCTTGTTAAATACCACGTCAGCGGCCAGCTCAAAGTCGCACCGGAGCATATTTCCGACGGCGTGCTGCGCATGATGGGTAAGCCGCAGAATTCTGTCTATCGCCGCTTCGTCAAGCGCTACAAAGAGCTGAACGAAGAAATGCACCTCAACCAGTACCTCGTGCCGTACCTCATGTCCTCACATCCCGGCTCCACCTTACAGGACGCCGTAAAGCTCGCGGAATATCTGCGCGACCTCGGCTATATGCCGGAGCAGGTGCAGGACTTCTACCCCACCCCGTCCACGATTTCGACCTGCATGTACTACACGGGGCTCGACCCGCGCACAATGAAGCCTGTATACGTCGCGCGCGACCCGCACGAAAAAGCGATGCAGCGCGCGCTCATCCAGTACCGTGACCCGAAAAATTACGACCTCGTCACAGAAGCGCTCATCAAAGCGAATCGCCGCGACCTCATTGGCACAGGCAAAAACTGCCTCTTGCGCCCCCGCCACGGTGATACCCGTTTCGCTCCCCCAAAGCCCGCCGCAAACAGCAATAAACCGCTTGACGGTAAAAACAAAAACGGCGCAAAGCACGGCAGAACGAGTCAACCGCCGGCGCCCCAAAGCCGCCGTTGGACAGGCGAGCCGCCCAAAAAGCGCGGCAAACGATAATGTAAGACAGCAAAAAGCTCTGCGCCGAATTTCAGGTGCAGAGCTTTTGTCATTGCTTTATAAGTTAATACAAACCCGGCTTACAGAGAATCTCGTGAATTTTCGTGTCAAGGCAGTCCGCCGTATACGCCGGCGTGATAATGCACGCGGTGTCCGCACCACGCGCCGAGCCGCCCACACAGACAACCGGTTTATTAAGCTCAATCGCGCCGTTATCCAGCGCCATCATGGCGATCTCCACGCAAACCTTCGTGCCCTGTCCGAACATGCGCAGCGTGTGCGCCATGATCTCCACCGGGTACGCGCCGCTGAATTTACGACTGATGCCGCGTTCCGCACCGCTCAAAGCGTGCGCGGCATGAATGATATGCACACCGGCTGCGGTCAACTCCGCGCGCCGCTCGTCCGTCATGATGTTCACGCCCTGCTTCGGGTAGCCGTACGCCTGCCCCACCATGACCATCGGCACATTTGTCCCGAGCTCTTCCTGCATTTTGATGAGTTCTATAAGCGTGTCGCCCGCGCTCGAAGCCACCACAAGCGTCGTTCCGCGCTCCTTCGCAGCGTTTAAAGCAATGTGCAGCGTCTCCAAGGTATTCTCTTTGCCTTTATTTTCAAAAATCATTTTTATTCACCTCGTCAGTCATTTCGGGTCTTCCAAAATCGCGTAGCTCACAAATGCAAACCGCATGCTGTCTCCGGCCCAGGAGTTCACGTTGATCGAACCTTGCCCGCCAAACAGCGACAGAATTTTGTGCTGATTTTCGCCGTCCGCATCCATCAGCCACAGCTCCACCGGCATGTTCGGCAGGTGCTCGTGCGGCTCCAGCTGCTCCGGGCCGTAGGAAATATAGACCACCCGTTTTCCGTCCGGTGATACATGCGGGAACCAGTTGTTCCGCCGGTTTTCGGTGATCTGCGTCTGCTCGCCGCCGTCCCGCTCCATGCGCCAAACCTGCATCAAGCCGGAGTTTGTAGCGTTATACCAAATGTACTTTCCGTCCGGGGAATACTCCGGGCCGTCGTTAAAGCCACCCTTTGTCAATCGCTTTTCCGCGCCGCCGTTCACCGGGATCGTGTACACGTCCACTTCCTGCCTGCCGTCGATGTCGCGGAAAGCGCAGTAGGCCATCTCCGTGCCGTCCGGCGACCAACCGTGCAAAAAACTCGGGCTGTTCGGCGTCACCAGACGAGGCTCACCGCCTTCCATCGGCACGATATAAACACGGGAAGTAAAGTCTCCGTTGTCAAACGTCATGTGGCTGACCGCAAGCTCCGTTTCGTCCGGGGAGACCACATGGTCGTTGTTGCATTGGTCGCAGCTGCCGGTGTCGAGCAGCCGTTCCGTGTTCGTGTTGAGGTCATAGGCATACATGTGCCCCTCGGCGTTATAAAGAATGGTATCGCTGTTTTTCAGCCAGTTCGGTGCCTCTATCACGCGGTCAAAACTTGCCACTGTGCGCACCGCGCCGGTCTTCACGTCGTAAACATTCAAAAAGCTCACCGTATCTTTTCGGTTTTGGGCAAACCCGTTCAGCATCTGACAAATTTTTTGAAGCTCGCCCGGCACATCGGAGCCAAAGTGCTCCTGATCGACAAGCTGCGGAATGTCCCGACTCTGGGCAAAACGGAAGCACGCGGCAAGGTTCACGTTGCCCGTGCCCACCGGCACGTCAATCGGCTCGCGGCCTGCACCGAAATCCTTGTGGTGCACGGACTGCACCCGCGCCGCGTTGCGCTCCAAAAATGCGACCGGGTCTTCTCCGCCAAACTGCACCCAGCCCACGTCCACCTGTGCGCCTACCTTGCCCATGCAAAGGTCAAGCAAGTGTTCATACGCCGTCTTGCCCGCGATTTTCGTCTGTATATCCCCGGCCTCATTGTGCAGCAGCAACCGAACGCCGAACGTCTCCAGCATATCTGCCGCTTTCATGTAGTTCAGCGCTGTCTGCTGCAAGATGCTTTCCGTACTGTTCTCCGGCGTTTTCACCACAAACTGCTTCAGCCCGGTCTTCTCCGCGACCGCCTTCAGCTTATCCATAGACTGTACCAAATTCTCCGCAAAAACATGGATTGATACAATCCGCAAGCCCATATCCCGAATTTCTTCGACATGTGCAAGCAGCCAGTCTGCGGGCCAGATCACGTCCTCCGGGCCGAGGATTGGCCCCGTCGTCACGCAGGGTTCAATTTCTGTAATACCGGCCTTTGCCAACGCAGAAAGCTTCTCCAAAACCTCGCCCTGCATGTTGTTGAGCGGGCCGTAAAGCTGCACACCAAATTTCATGCTTTCAACTCCCCCAGATTATAATGGGATCTTACGCCTCCGGCGTGTGGTCGTATTCAAACCCGCACTTCGAGAGCCATTCCTTCGCCATCAGCGTCGCGCCAATCTGGTTCGGGTGCACGCGGTCCCATGCGATGAGCGAGGAGTGTTTATACTGCAAAAACTTGTCATACACCGCTTGGAAGTTCACAAAACGGCAGCCGTATTCTTCGGCAAGGCGCTCGCAGATGTCCACATATTCCTGCATTCTGGCACGCATAAAATCGCTCTTGTTCGGCTCCATGTAGTACGGCGTACAGACGATAACGCCCTTCGCAACCATTTTCGCCTGTTCGATCATCGTGCGCAGGTTTTCTTCATATTCCACCGGGTCAACCGCTTGGTCGGTGAGCGCCGGAGAATCAAACTGCCGCCACACATCATTGATGCCGATGCAGATAGACACCCACTGCGGGTTCAAGGAAAGCACGTCGCGCTCATAGCGCGCAAGCAGGTCTTTCGACGTATTGCCGCTGATGCCGGAGTTCGTAAAACGAATGCTCAGCTCCGGGTAAGTCGCCGTCACAAGGCTCTCGATGACGCGCGGATAGCCGTGACCCATGTTGTCAAACAAGCCCTCGCCCACCGGCTGTGCACTGCCCATATCCGTTACGGAATCCCCTGCAAAAATAATGCGATCCATATTTTCAAAAATCATGGTAAACTCCCCCTAAAAGAGTAAATTTCTGGTTATATTATAATCGGATTTCTACAAAATTACAAGGGCACTGTGCAAAATACCTACCATATTGACAAAGCCGCTCATCGGCTTTACAAGTCCGCTTAAAGCTCAAAAAACAGCGCTCCGAAGTTCACCCGGGTCTGTGCGCTGTTCTTTTAATGTTAGATGTGCTCCAAGCAAGCTCGGCAAAAGCCAGTGTCGGCCAGTGCACCATTTTCTCGCACGCCATCGCACGGAACAGACACTCGCCCTGCGCGTTCACGCTGTTGCCCATCGCCGCAAACAGCCCAGAAATTATATGTACAACTAATATTCGCTTATATTCATCGCCTGATTACAATTCTTGATAGTTATTTTGAATCCACTTTATTGCATTTTCATAATCATTTACAGTATCAATTTCTCTGGTATGAATCTCGCAAGCCTGAATTGGAAGTAACGGTTCCAGCATTTGATATACATGTCCTGTTCCAGGCGACAATCTATCGCGTTTAATTTTTGCAAGCCCTGTCCATTCTAGAGTTCCTGTTTCCCTCGAGAAACCTATCACATTATGCTTTTCATCTAGCATCATAAGAACAGGATTATCTGTAGTCGGAACTGTTCCACCTATTACTTCTCCTTCAGAGCAAAGTATCTTCTGAAAATCGTCCGGACGAACTAATAAACCTCCATCCAGAGCAACAACAAATTTTTTAGCCCCAATAAGCCCTTTAGAAAAGCTAGCTGCTGTTCCTGTCGTTTTATAATCATAATTAAATGCAAAAGTCAAATTCCGACGAAACTGTTGCACTGTTTTAATCACTTTGCCCGCCTGAAATCCAACTACAATTCGCACATCTGAATACTCTTGCAACATTTCTAATTGGCGAATAATCAAAGGTTTCCCTGCAATATCCACCAATGCTTTTGGCATTCCAATCCCTAATCTCGTACCCATACCTGCGCAGCTAATAATCACTGTTGTTTCACTTTTATTCATAACCATTACTCCCATCCACTTATAATAGTGTTCTCAAAAAACTAGCACAATGTTTATCATCCACAAAAGCATAATCTATAGACTGCAGCAATGCAGGAGCTATCTCTCTTACACCACCATACCCAATACCAATATGCGCAAGCTTAGCCATTTCTGCATCATTATCACCATCTCCTATGGCAACAGTCGGCTGCACAAATTGCTGCGTGGTCAAACACTTATCTAATACGCTAATCACTCTATCAATCCTATCATTACAAACAGATGCTTTTGAGCAATAATAGTGTCCTTCCATATTTAATCGTTTCATCAATCCTTTAATCCAAACATCCAAATTTCCAGTCATAATATAACAGCGTTCATGATTCTCTTGGATAAACTCTGCAATATTCTCATTCAAGGGTATTTTACTTATCATCTGATCAACTTCTGATACTGGAATGTCCTTTAAAAGGTTTACCCGATTTAAAAAGCTCTTTTTGAACGGAATTATCCCTTTCATTGTGCTTTCTGTCATATCCCGCATCTCTTGCTCTTTTCCTACAATTTGTGAAATCTCTGGTAATATTTCTTTAGCGGTGATTGTAGAATCTAAATCAAAAAGAAAAATATATTCAGTCATTTACATTCTCCTTTGCCTCTTTCACAAAGGCTTCATAAGCATGCCGTTTGCGTTCTTTTTCTGGCGGTAGTTTCATGTAATCGCCAAAACACGCTCGTAACCATTTATCATAATCCTTTGGAGCCTTATAAATACGATCTTCAAATTGAACCTCAACTAGCTCATCAACTACATGTTTACTAAGATGTTTCATTCGGCTTTCCGCCGTAAAATGCCCCATGTATTCGTAACCTTTACCGTTATACTTCACAGCGTTTTTTGCAATTTTTCGAATAAAATAATATTTAGGAAAACAATGTAGAATTACTCGGATTCCATAAACTACAGTTTTTCGCAAGAAATTACCTGAAGGCGGATTTGTGTTCTGCTGAGCCGCATTCAATACTTTTAAACGATCCCTTTTTTTGTACATATGATCAAAAATCCGATCATCATCTGGAGCATCATCCATAGGGAAAATATCAATATTGATGCCCAAGTCATGACCATCCTGAAGAAATAATGTTTCCATATCCATTACTTTTCCGAACGGCAAATGCCAATCACGATCATCTTCAGCACAGCGAAACACAAATTTAGAATTTTGATTTTTTTCTGGAAAAGCTTTGCGGAACCAATCATAATCTTTCCTAAGCATAGCAATGTCTATATCGTCATCCCATGGAATATATCCTTTGTGTCTGATAGCGCCTAACAGAGTTCCGCCCTCTATCCAATAACGAATTCCTTGCTGATCACAAAAACTTGACACATAGTCCAACACTTCCATTTGTTTCTGACGTAATTCATCCATACCGATTTTTCTCATTTACGAATTCCCCCCTTTGATTTGCCCAGCCATCTCTAAAAGCAGCTTAGGATTCAACGCTTCTAACATTAAGCGATTATTCCGACGAATAGGGCGTACTAAAACACCCATTATAACATTAGTAAACATCTGAGTTATTAAAGATGCTATTGCTGCGCCATTACTCCCCATAGACGGGATGAGTAATGAATTAAGCAATGCATTCGTTAGTGCACCCGACAAATTAATAATCCAAAGATACTTTTGTTTGTTTTCTGCTAAAATCCAGATATTCCGCACCATTCCTAAATAGGAAAAAGTAGTGTACCATGTAGCGATTCGTAAGGTTGTAGCGGCTTCTGCATATTCGTTGCCGTAAGTCACCCATATAATAATATTGGCCAACAATATAATAGCTACACATTGTGCCAATGACAAATAAATTACTATACTATATAACTTCTTAACACTTCTCTCAAACGCTTCTCTGCTCAATTGCTGGTTTTCAAATATAACCGGACGAAAAGAATCTATAATTGCAGCAAATACAAAACTGCTTAATCCGGCACAAACTGTAGCAGCAGAATAAATTCCGGTAGCTGCATCATCAATCATGGCTTTAAGCATAACTTTATCCATTTGGGTGAACAACGTCACCATCAGGCTGGAAATAATATAATACCTGCTTTTCGCAAACATAGCTCGAATCCGTTTAAACGAAGCTGTCAACTTTTGTCCGCCGAGTTTTTTATAGAACCCCAATAACAATACAGCAATAATCAAGGAGTCTATTGCATAGGATAAAGCAAACCAATATACGCTCTTTTCTGTAGCTAAAAGATAAATTTTATAAGCAGAAACGACCACATAAGAGGACAACGAAACTATCGCAGTGTATTTAGATAATAACTTTGCCTGAAACCAATACTGAATCATCTCCAACGCTTGTGCCACTAAAATAGTGCTGTACAAAGCGACAACCATCGTTGTTTCCTTTTCTCCGGGGTTAGCTACTAATGTAAACAACACAGCTGATCCCATCCCTAACAAAGAAGTTAGGACACAAGTTAACAAAGATGTACCTAAAATTTCTCCTTCTTCATCTGGTTTGGAAATAATCTCCTGCACAAGAATATTGGTTAATCCTAACGTAGCAAAAGGAATAATAAACGCAATTACTGAAGTTGCATAATTAATTAATCCATAATTAGAAGGTCCAAGATATCGTGCTGACATCATGGAAATTATAAAACTTAGTACATTCTGTACTATTTTGCATCCTATAAGCCAAGATGCATTGTTTACCAAGCGATTCATTTGATTTGTCCTTCGTAAAATTATCAAATATCAAGCTGATTCAATTCAGTTGCTCTATTTTCATAAGAAAATACTTTACGTGTGCCTTTTATAATTTCTTTCCACTTCTCAATTTTTTCAGGATTTTGAATAACTTGTTTCAAACCAGTATACAAGGAGTCGTCATCCATCCCTACAACCAAGCCAGCTTGAGCATCATCCACAATTTCTCGAGCTCCATCTACACAAGTTGAAAGCACAGGTACACCTAACATATTAGCTTCAACGCACACTGTACTGTATCCTTCTTTAAATGAAGCACACACCAACATATCCGCTTTAGCTATATATGCATAAGGGTTACTCTGTGCACCCAAAAAGCGAACATTAGCACCAAGTCCCAACTCATCCGCACGTTTTTCTAATTTCTCACGTTCTTCTCCATCACCAATAACCCATAACGCAAACTGCTCACTTTCCTGTTTTAGTCGACCGCAGCACTCAATAAGTCGTAAGACACCTTTACCCGGTTCCAATCTTCCTACAACTACAAAAGTTAACTCTGGTCCTCTCATAACAGGAATCAACTCTTGACCCATAGTGCAAACACGATGGTCATCGATTAAATTATGACAGCAGCACACAGGAATCGTGCCGTTCGTTTCCTTACGGAATCGTTCTTCGTTACATTTAGAAACTGTAACTACTTTGTCCATTTTTTGATAAGTACTTAATAGCTTTAATCCTTCATCATAACCATGTATCCATGCATATTTACAGCTATTCCGATTATTCGAAGCAGCAATAATTTTTTCGGGCATTTCCATACAAAAACCAATTTCAATATCATAATGGTCTTTTACTAACAAACGATAAAATATTTCATCCGGTATCAAGTCTGCTATTTTAGCAAACCCATGAAAATAGAAACCAAAGAAAGGTTTCACTTTCACTTGGGGCAGTAACCACTTTTTCATCTCTGGTTCAAATTTAAACAGAGACTGCAGGGTAACCTCAACATCATTACGTTTTGCCAATTCATTGGCTAATCCTACCGCCGTTCTGGCTACGCCATCTTGAACTTGGAAATGATTGATAAGTATATAAACTTTTTTCATAATATTTTCTTTACTGTCCTTTGTAGATTTTTTCTAAGTTCACTGCTAAAGTTCGAATATCATATCCGGCTTTACGAAGGACTTCCCGATTATCCTCTCTCGGTTTAGATGCATACAATAATTTCAACGCCTTTTGCGCCCAAATCTCCGGGGGCTCTTTCAAAGACAACATAGTTAAACGATTAGTTATCGCCGTTTCTGAAGAGTTAGTATCACTAACAAGACATGGCAAATCACACGCTTGTGCTTCAACCAGCACCACGCTCAATCCTTCAAAAAGAGACGGAAATAAGAGTAAATCCATTCCTTGATACAATATTTGCGCGTCTGAGCGAACACCGAGAAAATTCACTGCATCTTCTAGCCCTTTTTCCTGAACTAAAGAGCGAATTTCCGATTCAAGTTCTCCTTGCCCCACTAATACAAGCCGAGTTGTTTGATCCATTTTATGGATTTTTTCAAAAACATTTATCAAAAAACGATGATTTTTTTGCTCATTAAACCGTCCGACATGGCCAATAATTTTTTGGCCATTCCATCCCATTTCATCTCGAACTCGAGCTCGAGATTCAGGCTGAAAATAAAGATCATCCAAATTCAAACCATTATGAATAACTCTAAAATTATTCCGAAGGAACATCCAATGTCCTGCTGCTTCTGAACAAGCAAATCGTCGAATTGGAAGTAAAGCCAACAAATAACGAAAAACTTTATGTGCTCCTATATGATAAAGGGCGCTGGTATTATGCGAGTGTACTACCACAATAGGAATACCGCTGCTTTTTGCTGCCAATGCATCTCGAAAAGCATCCATAGCATGGTGAGTATGAATATGATAAACATCGCACGGATGTTGGCGCAACGCCTTTTTAAGTACCCTAAACTTTTGAATTTGTTTAGCAGGCCCTCGAGCTGTTATTTCCGAAGTGTAAAAAATTTGACCGCCTAAAGCCCGTATCTCCGAGTCATAATCTCCTTCTCCACGTCTGGAGCAAAGAAAATTAAATTGTATTTTTTCTCGATCTATTACTCGAAATAAATTCATGATAAAAGTTTCTTGGCCCGCTCTATCCATTCGTGAAACAGAATGTAACACCTTTAGCATAAAAATTATCCTTTCTGATGAATTTTTGCTGTTAGACTATCTGTAAGTCGACAGAGAATTCCCGGTTTAAAATGCCCTGTGCGGGTGTTTTCTTGTTCCAAAAAGTATGCATATCGACTGGCAGTCATCCAGAAAAAAATCGCGGTGGGATAAAGAGATGATACCAGAGTAGAATCTGCCAAGCCATCCACTAAAAAGGCCACTACAGCACCTAACAGCACTGCATTTAATATCCAATTGTCGCCATCTCCAAATTGAAAAAGCCGAACTATGTCCAATAACATAGTTAAAAGATAAATTACCAAACAAGCAAACCCAACTATACCGAAATCTACTAAAACCTCTAAATAAACATTATGGAAATTGCCTCGAACAGGCAAAACTTCCATTCCTAAATCACGAAGAGCATTATCGTGGTTATCCATACCCGTACCAAAAATAGGACGCGCAAGGAATAATTGCCAACCTATTTTCCACAAATCAATTCGTCCATTGAAGCCACCACTTTCGCTTCGTTCGATAGTTTCAACATTCAAATTTGAATCAGATTTTTGTACATCTTCTTTTCCCGGTTCTACAGTTATCTCAGATTTTTGCTCAACTTCTTGATTGCTATTGAATTCTTCACTATCCGCAATAAGTACTTCTTGCTCATTTTGAAAAATATCTTTCTGATTGCTGATATTAAGGACATAGTATTCGTAATTTACATCTAAAGCCGACATACCCAATTGCAATAATCTACCGCCGGATATTACTACGACCATGCACATCAAACCAGAAAATACTGCTAAACAAATTTGCTTTACATTCCTCTCATTCTTTAATAGTAACGCAAATACAATTACAAAACCCATTATCGCTACAGAATAAATTTGCGTCCGTGAATTAGCCAAAAGCAATGTAATATAATTTACAAAACATAAAACCAAATAAAAAATTCTCCAACTCTGCTTTTTTTCATTTGCAGCACAGATCAAGCTGAGCACTATCCCCCCTAAACAAACCATACCAAGAACATTGGGATTACCAAATAAACCGGCTAATCGGTTTTCATCAGGGAACATTCCTAAATATCCACGTTCAGGGATATAAATATGAAATTTAGCAAAAAACATCCATATATTTATTAAATTCACACATGAGATCACAACAGCAATCAGTCGTTCAACAATTGTATTTCTGTCATCACTTCGTCTTCCAAAAGAATACACCAATGATAAACATTCCACATAATAGCAAAAGTTTGATAAATAAGAAAAGCCAAATAGATTTCGATTAGTAAGCATCGTAATTAAATACGAGAGAACAAAAATGACTAATATAGCTCTTCCCTTGTTTCGGAATATTCTTCTTTCGCTAACAAAATCTATAACAAGAACGCCTAATGCATATACATGCAGCAATTTTAGATACGGTTCTATCGTTGGGGCTACTACCGGACAAACTCCCAGAAGACTCATAAATAAAAACACAATTTGAAAAGCATCTGGGCTAAATATCCACAAAATCAACGATTTTGCTTTTTTCATTTGGCTCCCCCTAACACTGTATCATAATCATACAGATATTCTGCAAGCTCGTGTTCAATAAATTTTAAATTTGAACCAATGTCATATCGTTTCCATAGTTGCGTATTCTCAATAGATTTAGATGGATCCAAATGTTGCTTTGGAAACTTATGATCTTTCTCGTTCAATCCTAAGAAATTGCACAAATCAGTTGTAGTCTCATCATAGCGATAAATCAAATCTTCAAATTGAATCAATTTAACTTTTTCAGAATTAAAAACTTCTGTTTTTCGATGTGCCCGTGTATACTTATACCATTTACAAAAAGTTTCTACATCATCTGTAGGTATAATTCTGCATTGCCATTGATATTTTTCCAGAATATATAAATCTCTCGGATCTCGTTCAACAACAATCACTTTAATATCGTCAAAAAAGGGCAAATATCTCCAAATCTCCGATGAAGGTACTAATTGGTCAACCATTAACATCGGTGCGTTTTCCGGGTTAGCCGCCTCCATTAATTCTGCAACATAGTTTCTGGTTTTTTCTAAAAAAGCTTCCTTCGTAGGATGGCCACAATATGTAATTTCCTTTGGCAGTACATTTAATACATGAGAATTATTACGACCGATTGTCAACTTGTAAAATTTATTTAACATCATTTTATAATAATAGTATTTTTCGCCTTTATCTAAAAGATCATACTGCCACCAACCGCGATATGAAAAGTCGACCAATGAATTGATGTATTTATAGGAAATCTCTCTCCATCGGTTTTGAAAAAAGGGTTCATAACGAGAAGCCAAGCGATTTCCAGCATAAAAATCCACTAACTTTTTAAATCGTTTAATTGCATGACCGGAATTATGACGATTATGATTTTCTGTTAAATGATACTGTAAATCGGTCACACCGTCCATATCATGCAAAATACGGATCTCATATTCTCCCAAACTTTTCACTGTTTCAAATTCAGTTACGTAGTCTGTAACTGCGCTTGATCCTGTACCATAATAACTAGTACATGTAATTACTCTCATAATTATATTTTTCTCCTCTTCTACACACTAATTCCACGTATATTTTCTGGCAAGACTCTCATTGTTTTGTGAATAAGCTTACAAAAAGCATATAATATCCCACAAGGTAAATAACATCCAATTTCATATAATACTCTGTATCTTCCACGAAGTCTTTTCTTAGAACACAAAGACAAATCTGCTTTTAATTCTTTAATCGTACTTGTTTTTTCAAAAAAAGGCATAGGGCATTGCTTTTTTTGAATGTTAAAGACTGCTGCAAAAAACATTTTTACTTGTAAAACTTCTTTCATTGGATTTTGTAAATTATGGGCAGCAAGAGTGTTATTCATTTTTTCTAAAGATTCTTGGCGATGAGTATAAAAATTTTTCCTGTAAATAGTTGTTGCCATACTGTTATCCGCAAGATAATAGTATAGCGAATTGTTAAGGTAAGCCATCGATGAAACACTTAATAAGTATTCTAAATTAAAATTAAAATCTTCACCTAACGGAAGCTTTTCATCAAATTTAATATGATGTTTTCGCAATATATCCAACTTATACACTTTTGCGTATACACAATTCAAATTATTAGAAAGAATGCTACTCAGGTTGTTTCGAATTTCATCACCAAAGAACACTACGCTTCCTGGTAAACTTTTTACAGTTTTATCTTTATAAACTTTTGTGTAACCTGCTATCAAATAATCTACTTTCTGTTTTTCGAGTGCTTCAACAGCTAACTGCACCATCTCTGGTGGACAGCCATCATCAGCGTCAGCAAACATTAAATATTCTCCATTTGCTTCTTGAATTCCCCTGTTTCGTGCACTACTTACACCTCCGTTTTCTTTTTTTATGAAACGAATGTTTTTTTCATTAAAAGACCGTACAATCGCAGCCGTATTATCTGTCGATCCATCGTCGACAACAATAATCTCCATATTTAAAAAATTCTGTCTTAACAAATCTTCTATCACTGCACTAATTGTATTTTCAGCATTATAAGCCGGAATAATAACCGATACTTTCAAACAAAATTTCCCCATTCTTTTCTCTTTTTAAAGTACAATTGAGAATTTTATTCATAATAAATTTTTCTCATACAATCTTCTACTTTTTCTCTCGAAAATCCCTCTACTTTTTTGCGATTATACTTTCCCATCTCCGTTAAATCTCTATTTAGCAAGTCTTTTATGGCAAGCATACAAGACTCTGAATCTTTCGGATCAAAAAGAGCCCCACCTTTTTCATCGATAAGATCTGTATTTCCTCGAATTTTAGAACACGCAACAGCTTTACCGCAAGCCATTGCCTCCATCAAAGCTACAGACAATCCTTCGCGCTTAGAAGGGAATACAAAAAGATCGCAAGATTTCACGATACTAGGTACATTATCGCAGTATCCAAGCAAGTGAAGTTGCCGTTTTAGCTTCAAATTTTCAGCCAGAACTTCTAATTTATCTTTATTGGGGCCTTGGCCACAAATTACATAATGTATATTTGAAGAAAGATGTGACATAGCTTCTATCACTACAACGTGATTTTTATTATCGTTTAATTCTCCAACTGAAAGCAAAATAATATCACCTTTGGAAATATGCAAATCTTTTCGAAGCTCATCTTTTATTTCAGGCATAGCAGTAATACATTTTAAATCTATTCCTATACCTGGTACATACTCGATTTTTCCATTTTTTTTCAAATGAAATTTTTGCTTTGCTAAGGCGTAATCTTCCTTGTTAATAGTAATAAGGGTATCTGTAAACCTACCGCAAAATCGCTCCATAGGATAAAACAAAATCCAATTTTTCCGAGGCGCTCCTTTGTAAAAATGGAAACCATGGGCCGTATACACCATTTTTGTATTCTTATAGCTATGGCTACAGCGATTTGCCAATCGACAGACCATTCCGCCAATAGGAGAATGGCAGTGGATCAAATCATAGTTTTCAGAATTCAGAAGCTTTCGTGTCATAGTAAAAGATTGTATAATCCCTCTTAAATCTGTAATTCTCCGAGGAATCGGAATGTGACATACTCTACATCCCATTTTTTGAAGCTGCATTTCCATCGCCTGAACTTTTTCAGCGGAAATTGTACTTCCTTCTTTCATATTGCAAGCTACATCAACCTGATAACCACTATCTATCAAAAGACGAATATTATCCATATTAAACTGTTGAATCATAGATGCAACCGAAGCATATATAAGTGCTCGCTTCATATTCTCTTCTCCGTAATCCAAATAGAATCCTCTAAATTTGTTAAGCAATACTTCTCTTTATATGTGCTAATCTCGTGATCATAGCACAAACTGCCAAACGCTTTATTCACCAAACCCGTAACATGACTTAAAAGCTTTAGCGCCCAAGTAAATCCTGGGATGATCGCTATTGTTTTTTGGTGAGCCTGAGCAATCAACTTTACTAACTCTGTTGTGTTGGAATATTCTTTGTTTTGCGGCCAAAAAATACCTTGTTCTTCATTTTTCACCATCAAACGTACAAACTCCATCAAATTTCCGATATAGAGCATTGAGCGTTCATTATTTACCTTTGGAAACACCGGAAATTTTAACGCAAGTTTGGCAAGAATGGGATAATTTCCTTTGCTTCCGGGGCCATAAATCATAGGAGGACGAAGAATCACAACTCTAAAATTCTCATCATTTAAAACCCAAATTCCTTTTTCCGCTTGTACTTTGCTATCGCCATAGCTGTTAGCCGGCGATACCGGCGTTTCCCTTGTAATGACTTTCTTCTTGGCAATAGGCGCACTCTCACCATAAACAATGGCGGAACTCATAAATATAAACTGTTTCACTCCCTCGAGCTTAGCCTTCTTAGCGACTTCTACAGTAAGATCTGTATTCACGGCATAATACAATTTTGATTTTTCTACGCTAATTCTTCCATTATCGGAATGAGCAATTCCCGCTACATGATAGATACAGTCATATCCATTAAAGTTTTTTTCTCTCCATGAACCATCTATCATATCAAGCGTATCGATCTGATACTCATCCAACCACTGTGACATATACTTTTCAAAAGAGGTTCCAATATAGCTGTTCGCCCCTGTTATGAGAATTTTTTTCATGAATCCTTCTTTTTCTCCTTTTCAAGCGTACCTGTACCACCCTCTACCACGCCATCATGCCTTAAAACAGATGTAACCGTGCCGAAGAAACACTTACAATCGAACAGGAAGCTCATTTTCCTTACGTATTCCCCATCAAACTTGGCCTTCACCGGAATTTCTAATTCATCTCTTCCGTTAATTTGTGCCCAACCTGTCAGTCCCGGTCGAATATCATTTGCGTGATATTTATCGCGTTCAGCAATAAGATCTCCTTGATTCCACAAAGCCGGCCTGGGACCTATAACTGACATTTTTCCTGAAAAAATATTAAAGAGCTGGGGCAATTCATCTAAACTTGTCTTACGAATAAATCGACCAGTTTTAGTAATAAAACGGTCTGGATCATTTAACAAATGAGTAGGCAAATCTTTTGGTGTATCTGTACGCATAGAACGAAATTTATAAATTTCAAAAAATTCTTTATTTTTTCCAAATCGCTTTTGCTTAAAAATAACAGGCCCTGGTGACTCCAATTTTATAGCCAAAGCTACTATTCCTAATATTGGAGATAATATCAAAATCCCACATCCAGACAGCAATACATCCAGCACTCGTTTTATCGGCATATATCTTTGTGCAGTAGGAGACACAAAATTTTCAATTTGAGTAAGCATCTCAAAACCTCCGTTTTTTTAAAATTGACGGTTATATAATCCACACTTAAAACACTCAAAAATTCCCCAAATTATACGAATTTATTATACTACAGCATCCCTATATTTGCAAGCTCATTTTCATTCTGACTGGTCCTATGTCAAGATTTAGTACAAGTTAAAATAAGAAATTTCTCCCAAATTCAACCTGCCAGCAGCTCCGCCTTAATGTGTGCTCTTTTATATACTCGCTCGAATTCATCTGGTGACATAAAGTCGCAATGACGGTGAATTCGTTTCGTGTTGTAAAAAGCTTCCAGATATTCGAAAATCAACCGGTATGCCTGCTTGTAATCGCGAATTTTAAAGCGATTGAGCCATTCACGCTTGAGAATAGAATGAAAGGATTCCATGCACGTCCCACGGAAAAGCTTTCTTCGAATAACTGCGCTGCATGTTTTCGGTTGCTTTTTTATATTCCTTTGCAACATACTGGCTCCCACGATCTGAGTGAATGATTAATGGTTGATCGATATTTCGGCGGGTTTTGGCTTTGTTTATAATTACCAGAACCACGAACAGGAATATCACCTGATTCACGGAAGTCTTTCAGCCACTTTGTTAATGTGCTGTATCCGATGCCGAGATTTTCTGCACATCCACGTACTCCGAGATCTTTGTGATCCTGATAGTACTGGACCGCATCAAGTTTAAATTGTTTGTCGTGTTGCTTTGCCATATGAGATCCTCCTTCAGCTTGTCTCTATTGTACCATGCTTATGTGTATTTGGAATTTCTCATTTTGGCTTGTACTATTTATATTCTAGCATTAAAATGATCAGCACGGCTATGAAAGCCAAAACTGCCACGGACTGCGGTTGCTTCGGAAATATATATATTTAGTTTCTGTCATAACAAAACCCTCTCTATGTTTCCCAGCTGTTTTCCCCACGCATCCAGAAAGGCGATTACAGACAGTTTCCCAGAACATCTTTCAGCTTATTCATATCCAGCGGTTTCGCGATATGTCCATTCATGCCTGTATTTTTGGCCAACTGTACATCTTCTGCAAAAGCATTGGCAGTCATGGCAACAATATGCACTTTTCCCTTTTCACCCGGAAGGCTCCTGATTGCTGCAGTTGCCTCATAACCATTCATGACAGGCATTTGGATATCCATAAAAATAAGATCATACGAACCTTTCGGAGAAGCTTCCACTTTTTCAACTGCGATTTTTCCATTTTCTGCTGTTTCCACTTCTGCCCCTGTCATCTGCAAAATTTCAACACCAATTTCTCTGTTCAACTCATTGTCATCAACCAGCAGAATCCTTTTTCCTGTATAATCTGCTTCTGACAGTTTCTCCAGATCATTTCTCGCTGTATTTTCTTTTCTGCCTGAAGTAAACTGCCGCAGTGTAGCCGTCAGCCGGGAACGGAACAGCGGTTTTGCAATAAACGCATCTACACCTGCCGCCTTTGCCTCTTCTTCAATTTTGCTGAATTCATAGGATGTCAGTACAATGATGGTAATCTCTTTCCCGATCCTTTTCCGAATCTGTCTGGCAGTTTCTATACCATCCATCTCCGGCATCTTCCAGTCTAAAATAACAGCAAAGTAATCATCTTTCAACTCATGCCGTGCATAACAACGTTCAACAGCTTCCTTGCCAGAAAGAACCCATTCACCTGTAATACCGATTTCTTTCAGTGTGGCAATTGTACTTTCACAGCATGTCTTATCATCATCCACAACCAGAACCGGTAGATTCATCAGATCTCTGTCCTGTTCTTTTTCTTTTTTCTGAAGCTCCAGATAAATTGTTACTGTGATTTTAGTTCCCTTGTGCAAGGTACTGTCCACTTTAATAGTGCCATTCATCAGGTTCACAATATTTCTGCTGATTGCCATTCCAAGACCGGTTCCCTGAACTCTGGTTGTCCGGTGGTCATCTGCACGGCTGAAAGGATCAAACATGATTTTCTGGAATTCCGGTGACATACCGATTCCATTATCCTCAATCGTAAATTCATAGCATCCAAGTTCTGAAAATCCATTGGGTTTTTCCTCTATCGAAAAAGTAATATTTCCACCATCCGGTGTATACTTGATCGCATTACTCATCAGATTCACAAATACCTGCTGAATCCTCAAGCTGTCACCACAGACAGCCTCATGTTCAATACGATTGATGTGTATATCAAAATTATGTTTATGTTCATCAAGCACCGGTTCCATAAGTGTAATAAGATTATCTACCAGCTCTGACAGATTGAAATCTTCCTGTGCCAGTGTCATTTTTCCACTTTCAATACGTGCCATATCCAATACTTCATTGATCAGCCCCAGCAGATGGCGGCTTGATTCTGTGATCTTGCCGAGGCATTCAATGACTCTGTCCTTGTTCTCAACATTTGCTCCTGCGATTGCCGTCAGACCCACAATCGCATTCATTGGTGTCCGGATATCATGGGACATATTGGAAAGGAATTCTGTTTTCGCACGATTTGCATTTTCTGCGGACCGGTAAGCCTCTTTCAGTGCCTGACGGGATTCAATCTCTGCTTTCTTCTCCTGTGTCACATTCATGGATGCCAGCAATACTTTTTCCAGCTTTCCATTCTTCCATTCCAAGGGAATATAAGAAGCAATTTTATAAGTCTTTTCATCCAGGCTGCAATACTCAAACTTATAAATATCATTTTCACTTTTCAGTTTCTTCCGAATATTATCCGGGGCTATCAGGATATCTATAGCTTCCAATGGTTCCAGTGTCTTATATTTTTCAAGAACCTGCATCTGCCAATCATGATAAAATCCCAGAGGTTTATATATCCTCTGTCCATTCAGAGTGTAGCATTCATATCTGTCATTTTCCAGATCACAGACAACAAAGCGGTCAAACAGACGCACAATACTCTGAATCAGCTGCTCCATGGAAGCATTATCCGCTGCCATCTGCAGATGCCGTTTGCTCTCTGCCTTTGCCTCTGTGATATCACGCAGAAAGATCATGGCATATTCTGAATCCTCTATTTCGCCACGTATGACCACATTGCGGACCCATCGTTCTTCTCCATTTAGAGTGATACGGCACTCTAAAGACAATTCGGTTTCCAGACCCTTCAGTCTTTCTGCAATATAACCGCGGTCGTAAAAAGAGGATACCGCCTTCTTATCTGTCTCCACAACATAGGAATCCACAAAATGCCGAATCAGTTCATCCCATGTACGACTCTGTTCAAAGACGGTCATCAGGGACGGTTCAACCTTAAAGGTATCAAAAGTATTCGCTTCCAGATTCACATAATACTCGCACAGATCTGCTTTCGTAAAAGCCCGGTGGAAAGCAGCAGATTTTTGTGCCTGCATGACTTCTTTTTTCTTCGCATCAATGTTAATAAAAATCCCGGCAATCCTGCTGACAGAACCATCCAGACGGCGTATTCCTTCTGCCGCTGCCCGAAACCACTGGTATTGATTATCCTTCATTCTCATACGATAATCTGCCTGGTATTTTATCCGGTTCGTCTTATCCTTAATTGCCGCCTGAAGTTGCGCCATTACTCTTTCTTTATCCTGTGGATGCAGAAGATCTGACCAGGATTCCAGTTTATTCGGAAAGTCCAGCGTGTCCTGATAGCCGAGCATTTTTCGGAATTCATGACTCCAGTTTACATTCACAATCTCACTGTTTTCGTCACAGTCAATATACCAGAAGCCGGAACAGATAGCCTCATTGAGCAGTGCCAAATTTACATGATCCCAGTTGAACTGTACGGACATAACCCAGATCTGTCTGCCCGCCTCATCTGTTGCATCCTCTTTACAAAGCCGTACATTTTTCACTGTACCGTCTGCTGCAAGGATCTGTGCTTCCCCTGTTCCGTGAAGCTGCAAAAAACGGTCTCGCTCCAGTATATATTCCTTGTCATAAAAGAAGTTTTTCAATGAGCCTTTTGTCTGTTCCATGAAAGTATCGAATGTATATCCTATACTATGCAACAGCAGATTATTCACAGATAAAATAGACAGGTTTTGGTCATAAGATCCTGTCATTATACCTACCCCGCCATTATTTTCCAGTGTTTTCCGTACGGCCTGTGACATAGCCTGTGTCTGTCCCGTTACAGTCTCACCTAAAGAATATATGTTTTCTGCATAATTTTCCATTTTCATTTTATAAAAAGCCTCTCTTCGTCTTATGCCTTCTTCATCCTGCTTTTATCTGTATCTTCCAAATTAGATTCATTTATTACCAAGCCCTCTCTCTATGCTTAGTAAACAAATTTTTATCAAATCATATTGAAATGTCTAAACGCATCCATGATGGCATCTTCCTTCTCCTGTAGGCAAGATACTTTTTGTCCATCGCCGGATCCAATATTATAATTTTCACGTTTATCAAGACCTGCCTTTGTTTTGATTTGACCAATAGATCCGGAATGTACTTTAAAACCATATTTACTCAATACATGATCTTAAATTTCTTTATATGTAGCACTCCCTGATTTACCTTGAATCTTCTCTGCATTCAAATCAACATCGACATATCCATTGACTTTTTCCCTGCTCAAAAGGACAACCGTTTCGACAGATGCCCCGCATTCATCAAATTGCGTGAGCACCTTTTGCTCAATGGGAAACTTGTACGCAATCGCCTTTACAAAGCGTTTCTGCGTCTTTTGTTCCTCACGCGGAAACAACTCAACCTCGGAAATCAGGTATTTCACAAGGTCGCGCCGCTCTGCCGCATTCATTCTATCATAGATTGCGTCAAAAGACGAGAGGATTCCGATCATCGATTGTACAGACATCTGCTCGCTTTCCAGAGTTGCCTTTTTCATCAGGCTCTCTTGCAGCAGATCCTCCGCCTTATAAATCTGGTCATAGAGGTCATTCAGGCGGCGCGTCATATCTGCGCGGCGGCGCTCTGCATACTTGTCATCCGGGGCAATGCGGTCAATATCCCGCTCCAAGCTGTCGCGGCTGCGCTGTAATGCAGATAGCTGGTTTTTATAGGCGGTAATGTCATTCTCGACCTCGGTCATGTCCACGGCGGTCATTACCTTTTCCTGCAAATCCTTGATAAACTGCGGATTGCGGACAATCTTCCGGGTGTACTCCATCACCTCGTCCTCAACCTGACTGGCAACCACACCATTCCTGCGGCAGACCGAAGTCCCCCTGTGTTTTGTCGCATAGGAGCAGACATATGATTCTGTGCGGCGCTCCGTGCCGTCCTGATTTGTCCACTTGGTCATGCCGATGTACATAGGTGCGCCGCATTGCGGACATTTTACGATACCGGAAAGCAAATGTGCATTATACTGACCGATGTTATGATTACCCTTTTTCCCGCGAATGGCTTTGATCTCCTGAACCTTGTCAAAATCCTCTTTGGAAACAAACGCCTCATGGGAAATAACCTCACTCAAAATATACTCGTCCTGCTTCACAAGTCGATATTCGTTATCTTTGCCGGGAACTTTCTCTGTCCGTCGCTTTCCCCATGCCACGCGCCCCGTATAAACCGGATTGCTAAGCATTCTCTTGATGTGGTCAGAACTCCACTCTCCATAGCTGGGGCGGATGGCATTCTTTGCCGGTGGGCGAGTATAACCGTTTCGATTGAGATAGCCCGAAATTGCCGTGTAGCCCATGTTGCGATTCAGGAACATATCAAAAACCAGTTGCACGACAGTCTTTTCTTCCGGGACGGTCTCCAATTTCCCTTTACTCTTGTCATCGCCCTTTACCAGACGATACCCATAGGGTGCAAAGCCGCCGTTCCAGCCGCCGGACTTTGCTTTTTCCTCGCGCCCCAAAAGGCTCTGTGCAATGATGTTCTCGCGCTCCAACTCAGCTACCGCACCGAGAATGGTAATCATCATTTTTCCCATAGAGGTTGAGGAATCAAGCCCATCTTCTACGCACATCAGGTGAACGCCGTATTTCATAATGAACTCAAGGGAGTTCAACACATCCCGCGCATTTCTGCCAAACCGCGATAATTTGAAAACCAGCACATAGTCCGTATGGACTTTTCCGCTCTGAATGTCATCCAGCATCCGCTGGAATTCCGTCCGCCCCTCGATACTCTTGCCACTTTTGCCTTCTTCAACGTAGGTATCAAGAACGGTCATACCCCGACGCTCGGCGCATTCAGCCAGATAGTGTTTCTGCCCGTCCAGACTATACCCCTTTACCTGACGCTCACTGCTGACGCGGATATAGATAACACACGATTTGCCCTCTTTCGTATTATACATAGATTTCCTCCTATTGCAGGACCGGGCGGTCATCGACCGCCCGGAATACTCTGCTCAGATTTTCTGATTTTCCTTTTCTGCGGCAGCATATTTAATCAGGATTTGTGCCAGAACATTGATAAAGTTCTGGTAGCAGTCTCTCTGCTCTGCTGTCATCTGAATCACGCTCTCCTTGGGAAAGCGAAGCTCAGTTCCATTGTTTGCAGTGTAGCTCTTGTAGTTTTCGTTTTCTACCATGTAATCACTCCATTTGACGTTATGTTCGTCAGCCGAATGAAGTGCCGCTCTTTCAATGGTAACTCAGCAGTTACTATTATATGCTATTTCCAATCATGGGTCAATAGCTCTGGAGCGATTCTCCGGTAACTCCTGAATTGACATTTCTGCTTGCTCTCATGTATAATTACTTTGAAAATCCCCGGAGGTGAAGTCAATGAGTATGGCTCAGGTTATCCGGGCTGCTATGAAGAAGCAAGGCGTAACTGTCAGTCAGCTTTCAAGGCAGCTTGGCTGCACAACCCAAAATATCAGCGGCAAAATGCGCCGTGACAATTTCAGGGAAAGCGAGTTGCAGGAAATAGCGGCGGCTATCGGCTGTCGGTTTGAAGGTCGTTTTATTTCAGAAGAAACAGGAAAGCCGGTTGAATAATATTCCTGTCTCATGGGTGGGTAAGCTGCTGCAACAGCTTACCCATTCAGCATTTCTGCGGCTTTTTTGATATTCGCGCTGGCATTGCCTTTACGGAAGTTCTCCCCGTCGAAGCGGATCGGGACGCAGACCTCCAAGATGCAGTCAAAAAAACGCCGGAATTGGCCACCATGCGCGTACCCACTGAGGGCCAAATCCATGTCATGATCGACATAGGTATCAAACAGCTCCGGTCTATGGGAAAGTAAAATCGTAAAACCGGGATCGTCCACAGTAAGCTCCGAAAGCTTCTGACTGATCGCCGCAGCATCATCTGTCAAATAGCCCGCGCTAAAGCTTGGGTCGTCGACGCCTGTACCGGTAATGCTTTCCCGGAAAGCACCTGGAGGCGGCTCCGGGCAACGCCTTCATTGCCGGCTGACCTCAGGTCTGTCGGAGCCTGCAAAACAATTTTGCGCATAAATCTTGACGGGGCCTCCTGAAAGCCGTCATCGGAACTATGACAAAAAGAAAAGCGGCAGGCTTCTTATGAAACTAAGCCTGCCGCTTCACATTATCCTGCACTCCGTTATTCGGCAGAGTGCTTTTTCTTTTTGCTGACAACAGCTGTGCCGATAACAGCTCCGCCGCTGGCAAGCAGCAATGCGATCCACAGCATGAGGCTGCTGTTGTCGCCGGTCGGGGGAGACTTCGGCAGCTTCGCCGTTACGGTGTCGGCTTTGGCGATTTCCTTGGTGCCGTCTTTGTCACTGTAATACTGATTGCAGCCACTGCAATACCAATACTCGACATTGCCCTCGGCATCCTCGGTCGCCGCCTTGGCGGAGATATGCTTGAGGTCGGTGTGGTTATTCGGATCAGGCTCGCCGTAAGCCTTTCCGCAAACCTCGCATACCGCTTTTTCGGCGCAGGTTGCCTTGCCGCCGGAGCAATCCTTTGTTTCAAGCCCGTTGCAGCCGTCCACCGTGCATTTGCGGGTGTGCGTGCCGTCGCCGTTCGATTGCCATTCGCCGAAGGTATGCCCGTTGTTGACTGTTACGGTCATCTCGGCGGTGTTGCCCGCCTTATCGGTGACGATGATTTTCTGCTCGCCGTCTGCCGCAGGAAGAATAAAGCTGTTGTTCTCGTCAAGCTCGACCGCCGTTCCATTTACGGTAACTGTCTCTATATACTTCTCGTTAATTGTAACCGTCTGCGCCTCGCAGTAGGTCTTGCCGTCCTCAATGCCGGAGATCACCGGCTGAACATTGTCAAGCGTTATGCGGTCGGAACGAAGGTATGTTATGTTCAGACTCTCGTCAACAAGCATTGCATAAACGATATACTCCCCGTTGGGGTCTATGCGGAACGGCTCCTCATACGCACGGTACACAAGAGAGCCCAGCTCCGTCTCGGAGAGATCCCGATCGGTCACCAGATAAGAGACAAACACGGTTCCGCTGTTGTCGGCTGCGGTGATCGTCACCGTTTGCGTGTCCTTAAAGAACAGACCGAAGGTGATATTGTTGAGGAACGCTTTCCAGCTGTTCTCGCTGATTATAATTTCGCCCGTGGGCTTTTCAATGTCTTTCCATTTCGCTTTAAGCGTTATATTCTCGGCAGGCATGGTCGTGGGAATTTCCCTGTCCCAGCCGATAAAGGTGTAGCCCTCTCTTGTCGGGTCGGCAGGGGCGGTAATTGCCGTGCCGTAGTCCTGTGTGATCGGTGCGATTTCACTGCCGCCGTTGGTATCAAAGGTAATTGTGTATTGATTCGTATTCCACACGGGATAGAGCGTCAGCGCCTCGTTTTGCGTATAAACAGCATCAAGACCGTACACCTTTTCGCCGCCGTCCACGGTCGCCCAGCCTACTTGCGTGTGCCCCGTGCGAGTGAACAAAGCACCTCGCAGCGTGAGAGCATCGTTATAGAACTTAATATCTGTGACCGCATTGCCCGAGCCGTTTTCTCCGGGCTGATAGGCAACATCCCAAGCGTTTGTGAAACGCACATAGGTCTTGTCGGAAAGCTGACGGAAGATAGCTTTAGACTGCTCTCTGAGTGCGCTGTTCAGCGCGGAATACTCTTCATTTGTCAGCGTGTTGTCCTCCGCCAGATAGCGCTGATACAGTTCCTGCATTTCAGCGGAAAGCTGCGGAATAACAGCCTCTGTGGCATCCTGTGCCGAAGAGCCCGTGAACAGCCGCACACCGTCGCCCATTTGCAGATCGCCGAGAGCTTGATTCCGCAGCGTAATTGCCTGCGTATCGCCCGTTACGGTAAGCGAGCCGCTGTCTATATAAAGATCGTACGCTGTCAGACCGTCAGTCATGATGACGCTGCCGCCGCCAAACTGGGTGTATCGCCCAAGCGTCAGTGCGCTGTTCAGCGTCAGCGAGCCGTCGCCGATAACGCAAAGGGTGTTACTGCTCTTAATAATTCCGGTCAGGCTTCCGATGGTATTCTTTCCGTCCGCCGTGATAAAGAGCGGGTTTCCACGCCCGATGTACTTTTCGCTCAGTCTCACAGAAGTCAGGTCGGCATTCTTGAGCTTCAGATTCGGGAAAACACTGCCGTACCTTTCAAGCTTGCCGGTCGAATAAATTTCCAAAATATCCTTGGGTGTCAGATTCCCTGATTCCACAAGAGTAGAAAGGATCTTGCCCTTAGGCAGAACAAAGGAGGCAGTTCCGTCGCCGAAAATATCGGTATAATTGTCCGGCGTGACCTCGACCTCGCCGTCGCCACGATCCAAAAACAGACCGAAGCCGCCATAGAAAGCGGAGAGGCTCGAAACATCCGCGGGAACGGTATCGCCGGGCTTATAGAAGTTTAGGTTTCCGTCTACCCACCACATAGGCGTGTCGGCAGAGATGCCATCGGAAAGGGGCAGTCCCTCGGCAGAGGGTGCAGTGAAGCTCTCGCCCTTTTTCACGATGATGTTGATCCAGTTCTGCTGCTCGCCGGGCATAAATTCACCCGTTAGCAGCTCTACTATTTTCAGACTGTCGGCGGCAAGATCTGTCGGCAGCTCAAGGACGGGGCGGAAACCGAGGTCCTCAATAGAACCGGTTGCAGAATGACCGTAGCAGAAGTGCGCCGAAGTGTACCCGCGGAGCGTACGATGCCGCGTATCATTGCTCCAGGTGTCCTGCCCCCAGGAAGCCATCGGCCACCAGTTTTTGATATACCCGGTTGTGTTGTCTTCTGAATTCTGACCGGATTTTTTCAAAATCGTGTCCCATTCATTATTGGCGGGAATACCGCTTTCGCCATAGTGGCCGTTATAGGCGGTTCCTGCAGACGGGGCGCGCATGGTATAGTCGATGCTTCCGCTTGAGTAAGTCTTTCCGAAGATCAGCCCTTGTTTGTCCAGTGCATCCCAACTCACGAAATGGGTCACGTTGTAATTCGCAATGAACAGGCTGTGTTCGTAGGAGGTGGTATCGGTGTCAGCTGCACTATCCAGCGAATAAGCGTCCACCGTCCCCACGTAGGTGAAGGGCACATAGTGCAGGGTGCCGTCTATTTGGATGCCGCCGTCAAGGGTGCTGTTCACCGTGCCGGGAATCCCCAGCGCCGACAGGTCGAAATAGTATCTGCCGCCGGGGGCGAGGGTGAACTGCTCGTCGATCTCGTCCGTCAGCTTCACTTCCCGAAGTGCGCCGGCATAGTCGGTCTTATGATCGCCGTTAAACTGCTCGTTGAACACGCAGAGCGTCTTGCCGGTCATGTCTATGCCGGTCAGGTCAATCGCTGCCCTGCCGCGTGTACCGTTTGTCGTGCCGTCCAGCTGCACAACGCGTGTATAGCGGGAAATGCTCCCGTCCGCATCCTTAATAACGGCAGATATATATTCATTATCGCCCACTTTTGCGTTCTTGTATTCGACCTCCAGCACACTACCGTTGACCAGCACCGTCTTTGCCGTAAAATCGTCGCGGTCGCTGTCATGCAAGGTCAGCTTCCATTCATCTCCGGCGTATTCGGCGATCGGGGTCGTTAAATCTGCAACTTTTCCGTGCTCGGCAGCAGATATAAAGAGAACGGAGGACAGATCCAGCTCCATGGCAGGCCGCACGGCAGCATCGTAGTCCACGTTGAGGGCGCTGCCGCTTCTGCCATCGGGATGAATCGTCCACGATCCGTAGCCGTAAACCTCATTGGAAGAACGCGTCCACCACTTTGCAGCGTACTTGCACGAATTTCTATACAAATAAATACTATCCTCTTGCGACAAGGCCCAGAGCTTCTGCGCTTTGACCTCCTGCCCGGTGATTCCCTCGGTGATGTCCTTGGGGCGGATGACCGCCTGCTCCTTTTCGGGGATCGCCTCGGCCAAGGAAACCATTTTCTGCTGCAAGGTGCTTCCCGCATACTCATTGGGCTTTCTCCATTGCGACATATCGGACGGGTTGTTGGCATAATAACCGTTGTCCTCGCTGTAGCGACTTGCATTTTCAAACGGCACGGCGCTCCCCGTGCGGAACGGGACATCTCCGAAATCATTGTTTACCGCAAGCAGGGTAATGATGGGCGCATTATTGCTTTTGTCGGTCTTTTGGCCGATCACCCACCATTCATGCCCCGCAAAGGACAGCCTGCTTTTGTCGATCTTTAATATGCTTTGGACGCTCGTACCGGGCAGAATGGCTTTTGCACCGCCCGCGGCAAACGCCGTAGTCGGCACAAGGCATAGCACCATACAAAGGGTGAGCAGGATACTGAGTATTCGTTTTTTCATATTCTGTTACCTCCGTTTTCGTATAGGTCGGCTCAGTCAAGAGCGGTTATAGTAACAGAGCCTTTGAAGCCTTTGAGATAAGTATTGTATGCCGAATTTTCAAACCTCAACTGCAATGTAATGTCTTTATTTGACGCATCATACATTCTGCTGAAATTAAAGGAATGTTGATCCCTGGTTTGCGGTATTTTTACCCCGTCCCTTTTTATTCGCGTAAGCTCCCTGCACAGATCGTCATCATAACCGTCTGTCATCTGAATAGAGTAAT
>OHJE01000194.1_pt1 | contig 43953 bp, 34 predicted proteins | sample 1568491 | NCBI WGS metagenome assembly OHJE01 (sample SAMEA3879609, study PRJEB24766) | human gut metagenome | biome: human-associated habitat; feature: feces | place: USA | collected 1985/1987
GGAAGACGATTTTGCTTGCGAGCCACAACCACGAGGACATTGCGGCACTGTGCGACACGGTGCATGAAATGGACGGCGGGGTGCTGGAATAATAAAGGCTACAAGATAAAACCTGCCTGTTTTAGAATAGGCAGGTTTTTGCTGTAATCTTTGAGTGTTTATAGATATGAGAATGTTAAAAAAGAAAGGCGGCTGTTTCCAACTGAAAGTAGCCGCCTTTAATATGGGATTTGAGTGAAACCTTGTATGCAAATTAAGAAACGTTACCGTATTTATCGCAGGTGATACTTAAAGAAAGCGTTCTGTTTTTCCCTAAATAATAAACTGTACCGGAACCGTATACGGTCGCACCTGAGCGGGAAGAAGTTTTCGTAACATAAGATGCAGAGTTATCGTAGATAGAAACAGAAACACTCTGGCTTGTAGCAGTGCAACTCACGTTGTACGTATAATTAAAATTACCAGTCAACGAGACTGCAAAAACCGCTGTATTGCTTGCCGTGTAATAGGTGGATTTTTTTGTATATGATCTTGCCGTTCGTGCAACTGCCGGTGTTACTTCTAACTCCGTCACGATATAACTGCCGTCTTCAAGGTATTCGACTGTTTGCATGTTCTGCGATGCTGTTTCTGATGCAGATACACAGAAAGGTATAATACCAAGTAAAAGTGTTAAACAACAGATAATTGTTAATATACGTTTCATTTTTTTTACCTCTTTTCTTAATAAACTCTCGTGCCTTCCGGCTCTGGAGGCGGCGCTCCTTCGACTTCTTCATAAAGTCTTGTAACGATATGCCCATCCTCGAACTGTCGTTCCCACCAGTTATCAAACAGAATATATCCCAAAACGCACACAAGAGCAAATACAACTGTGGCGATTACAAAAACGCGCACAGCTTTTCGGTGCTTAAATGTTCGTTTTACTTCATTGTACGGTTCAGTGCTCAGAAAATTTTCGGCTATGCTTTGTGGTGTGCCGAAATGTTTTTCTAAGTCATTTTCGGTCAGCGTAGTTGTTGCGCTATCAGCAAAATCTTCCATGTCATTTTGCAGTCGCTGCAAAAACTGCTTTTTCTTCTTTTTGTCACACGTCATTTCTTTGTCTATTCGACGCAAATAGTCGTGGACAACATTTACGGTTTCGCTCATCCCATATCCCCCCAATTTAAGAATCAAGAATGTTATGAATTCCTTGCTGAACGGTTTCGTAATCCTTTTTTAAAGATGCTAACCGTTCGCGCCCGGCATTTTCAATATGATAAATCACACGCATACGGGAGCGCCCCGTGCTCATGCGTGTTACGATCTCCTGACCGGTGATGTACCCATCGTCTGCCAAGCGATACAGAAGCGGATAAAATGACCCCTCCTGCACTGTGATTAAACCTTTGCTTCGCTCTTTGATCTTCTGCACAAGCTGATAGCCGTATGTGTCTTCTTCACACAGCAAAAACAACGTGAGCATTTCGATTGAGCCTTTTTTCATGGTATCGATAGCCATAGTGGAGATACCTCCTGTCAAGTAATAGATTACAGTAAAACGATTTATAAGTCAATACCTATTTTGAATAAATTATTTGACAAATAAAAATTGCAATGCTATTATGATATTGGCTTAATCTCATAGAAAGAACGAAGAAATTGTAAGTTTACTTGATTGGAGATGAGTTATAGTGCTTAAGGAAGAATTGTATCGACAATATTTGCAATGGAAAAAAGGAAAAATCGCGTGGTCAATAGAAGAAATGTTTGGGTTTCCGAAAGTCGATTGCGATGTATACGAAAATGAAGATGTTTTAGTTAGTCGCCTTTTTTATGTTATTCCCGATATTTTTGAAGTAAAGTTACGCGTGTTCATTTTTTACGAAGAAAACACCTTTCTTAAGACAAAAGGCGATGACTTAAAATTGATCCACAGTGAACTAAAAATACAATAGTTGATGCATAAAGGAAAACCGGCAATGTTGCCGGCTTTTTCTGTGTGAATATAAAACTTGCCAGATAAAAGAATTTCTGGTAGAATTTAAAAGGACCGTGATAGCGGTTCGGGTGCTGCCATAACGGTGGACGGTTCAGCCCTCAGATACACTTCGGTGTACCGTGTGAGGGAACATTTCTTGAATATGAAAATATCCCTCAATCCAACACGGAGAGAGGGATGACGCTTATGAAGCTCGAGCTGAACTTTAGCGATTTGTGCCAGTTGGCACTTGTCGTTATTGCGTTGATCGAACTGTTTCGTGATCGTAAACATAAAAAGAGATGAGCCGCCCTGCCCAAGGTCTCGGCTCATTTCTTTAAGCTGAACTGAGGGCTAACCGTTCATCGGCAGCACTCTTTCTATTTCTAATTATAAACGCTTTTGAAGTTTTGTCAAGCACGAAAAGTGGCAACGTTGCCGCTTTAATCGGTGTTACTTTTTTTATATGGCTCATTTAGGTCATAATTGAGTGTAATATCAGCCATCCAGTCTTGATATATTGGAAATTTCTTTATTTCATCACCACAAGCTTGTATCCTGTTCCTAATCTTTTCTTTTTGAATATCGGATAGTTCTTTATTGGTATTACCGATATAAAGCACATTACGCTCTATTTCTCCCATTACGTCACTAACCATTTCTTGCTTTTCTGCGGAGATAGTTCCGTTAGGTAATTCAATTTTAGTGTTGATCCATTTGTCTTCTGGATTTGTAGAGAAAAAAGTTATAATCAAAATTCCCGCGAGGTTAGCATAGGCATAAACGGACTTATTGCTAAAAGTAATATAAGATGCTGTACTACCATGAGTCGTTGTATTTAGTAGATATTGAAATTGCTGAGAAAAAATTGGGTTATTAGTGTGTTGAACACTATTAAAGAAAAAGATATGATTCTCTATTGTGCCGATATCATTTCTTTTCCCTAAGAGGTAGTCGCGCATTACTTGTTCTGCATGAAAAAGTGTTATCCGTGTTTCGTAAGGAATAGATGAAAAATTTTGAGCAAGTCCTTCTAATTCAACGTACAAAGTTCGCCAGCTTAGCGAAATTATGAATCGAGTTAAGCTTTCGTTATAATCAAATTTTGTTTTTTTGAAATCTAAATATGGAGTGAAAATTGTTTCAGAAAAATATTTTTCATCAAAGCTAAAGAGTTCTTCACAGTCATGGCATAATAAGCGACATTTATCAAGGTCTTGGACGGGTTTATTGGGGAGACTTGAGTTTCTGAGTTTTCCGGGAGAATTGTTTTCTAACCAAACTTTAACAAAATGTGGTATAATATGACTTAATCTTAACTCTTTATTCTGTCTGCAAAGAGCACATTTGCCTATTGGATTTTTGGACATCTATTAACCTCCTATTTAAAAAGCCTTATATTCTGCAAATCAAAAAGCGGCAATGTTGCCGGTTTTCGATGAGAGAAAAATCAGGGGTGGGTTACGTAATGAGCGAAATCGCGACACCTTGTTGAAAAATGCAGAAAAATTTTATTTTGCGTTGACGAGCGGGAAAAGAAGTGCTATACTTTAAATAGAAATAAAGAAAACGTCCGCTACGGACGCTTCTCGGTCGATAAACGATTTACCAGATCGTTTATCGATTCCAGATGTACGACCATCTGAAAACTTCACGAAAAGACGCCGATAGGACGTTTTTTACAAGAGGGGTGCTTCATGTCTAACACTTAGTTAGATTATAGCACAAGCCAAACGATATTTCAAGGCTTTTCAGATGCTTGTCTGGAGAGCCTTTTTTATTTCTGATTTCGCACCTTGAAAAACGAATGAACCCACAGGCGAGAATACCCGTCGCAAATCAGTGTGCATTTGCATGCCTCTGCAAAGGGAATCACGCGGAACAACACGACCGGACAGACCTGATCGTGCCGCAGGAACGGCGTTTGAGAACGGGTCGCTAAAATCAGAATTATTAAAACGAATATTCTTTGTTTTAATCGATGTGCATAGCTACTATCCGGCTATGCACATATATTAGAACAAAGTTTGGTGGAAACGCGCGGGCTCGAACCGCGGACCTCCTGCGTGTGAAGCAGGCACTCTAACCAGCTGAGCTACGCTTCCATATCAACTGTATTATGTATTCTACCACAGAAAATGGGATTTGTCAAACGCTAATTTGGGGATGACGTGATTTTTGCGGAGGGATTTACAGAAAGTTTCAGTAAACTTTCCTTTTTCCGACACTGTATTTAACGCGGGGGCAGTATACTGAAAACACAGAATACACGGGGAACGCCGCAAGTGGGCTGAAATGCGGCGGAGAAGCTTGCCTTTATGTGGGTTTTATCGGTGGTTAGTTATTGAAACTATACAAACCGAAGTGAGTTTTCATGGATTATTGTTAGAAATTAGCTAAAAACCCTTGAACTTTTTTCTTGTTGTGGTATTATTAGTATAAACATTGGTGCAGAGCGTCTTTTATTAAATTGAACGGCACGGAAAATAGGAAAATAAGACGCTGTGCGGCAAAAAATTCGGACGGACTGCGGGTGCAAAAATGAGAATGGCATGCACCGCCGGCGTTTGCCGGGATGTTCCGAATGGAAAGGACAGGACGTATGAGTGAGATGATAAACAAAACGGCGCCGGAAGGCAATGTTCCGCTTTATTTGTTCCGCAGCGGCAAAAACAGCCATTCCTACGAATACATGGGTGTGCACAACACGGTGAAGGACGGGAAGGCATGCACCGTGTGCCGCGTATGGGCGCCGAACGCGCAGGCAGTTGCCATTACCGGTGATTTCTGTGAATGGGATCCGGAAAAGTATCCGCTTACAAAGATCGACGACGCGGTTTGGGAGGGCTATACGGACGAACCCTTAAAGGAATTTGACGCGTATAAGCTCGTCATTACGGCGGAGGACGGCACGGTGACGTACAAGGCCGACCCGTATGCGTTCCACGCGGAGACGCGTCCGGGCACGGCTTCCCGCTACTACGACATTTCGGGGTACAAGTGGAACGACGGCCGCTGGTTTGAGCACAAGAAAAAATACCCGCATTATAACCAGCCGGTGAACATCTACGAGATGCACGCGGGCTCCTGGCGCAAATATGCGGACGGCAGCGTGTTCTCTTACGACAAGCTCGGTGACGAGCTGATCCCGTATGTGCAGGAAATGGGCTTTACGCACATTGAGTTGATGCCGTTGACGGAATACCCGTTCGACGCTTCCTGGGGCTATCAGGTGACGGGCTACTTTGCGCCGACCTCCCGCTACGGCACGCCGAAGGACTTTATGCGCTTTATCGACCGCTGCCACCAAGCGGGCATCGGCGTGATTATGGACTGGGTGCCGGGACACTTCCCGCGCGACGAGGCCGGCCTTGCGAAATTTGACGGCATGCCGTGCTATGAATATGCAGACCCGAGAAAGGGCGAGCACAAGGAGTGGGGCACGCTGGTGTTTGACTACGGCCGCACGGAAGTCATCAGCTTTTTGATGAGCAGCGCACTGTTCTGGGTGAAGGAATACCACATTGACGGCTTGCGCGTGGACGCTGTGGCCTCAATGCTGTACCTTGACTACAACCGCAAGGACGGCGAGTGGATCCCGAATAAGAACGGCGGCAAGGAAAATCTGGAGGCCATTGCGTTCTTACAAAGGCTGAACGAGGCGGTTTTCGCCGAGGTGCCGGAGGTCATGATGATTGCCGAAGAAAGCACCGCGTGGCCGATGGTGACGAAGCCGACTTACATGGGCGGTCTCGGATTCAATTATAAATGGAACATGGGCTGGATGAACGACATGTTGCGCTACATGTCTTTGGATCCGCTATTTAGAAAAGGCAACCACAACAGCCTGACGTTCTCGTTCTTCTATGCGTTCTCCGAGAATTTCATTTTGCCGATCTCGCACGATGAGGTCGTTTACGGCAAGGGTTCTCTCTATAATAAGATGCCGGGCACGCCGGAGGAAAAGGCCGCAGGCGTACGCTGCTTTGCGACCTACATGATGGCACACCCGGGCAAAAAATTGCAGTTTATGGGCACGGAGTTCTCGCAGCACGACGAGTGGAACTTTAACGAAGAACTCGAGTGGAATTTGCTGCAATATCCTGAGCACCAGATGGCGCAGACGTTCTTTAAAAAGCTCAACGCGTTCTACCTCGGTCGTTCCGAGCTGTGGGAGATCGATTTCTCGTGGGAGGGCTTCTCGTGGATCTCGAACGACGACGACAGCCAGAGCGTCATTGCGTTCCGCCGCTTTGACCGCGAGGGCAACGAGCTGATTGCCGTGTGCAATTTCCTGCCGGTCCGCCGCGAGAATTACTGCATCGGCGTGCCGTACGCGGGCGTTTACGAAGAGGTGTTTACTTCCGACGCTGCGGAGTTTGGCGGCACGGGCTTTACGAACGGCAGCAACATCCGCACCGTGGATGAAGCGATGCACGGCTTTGAGCAGAGCATTTCGCTGACGCTGCCGGAGAACACGGTATTCTTCCTGCGCTGCAAGCGTAAGGCGGCAAAGAAGCCCGCTGCGAAGACGACAAAGACGACGGCCAAGAAGCCCGCAGCCAAAAAGCCCGCGGCCAAAAAGGCGGCCGGCACAAAAGCCGCAAAGAAAAAAGCCTGATTCATTTTACATGAAACAATATACGGGCGGCGGCAAAATGCCGGAACGCCCGAAATCTACCAGAGAGGGGATCATCAGTCATGTTACCTAAGCAAGAAGTAGTTGCAATGCTGCTGGCAGGCGGCCGTGGCAGCCGTCTCGGTGTTCTTACCAAGAACCTCGCAAAGCCGGCTGTTCCGTTTGGAGGCAAGTACCGTATTATCGACTTTCCGCTTTCCAACTGTGTGAACTCCGGCATTGAGACCGTGGGTGTTCTGACACAGTATCAGCCGCTCGAGCTGAACGAATACATCGGTTCCGGCCAGCCGTGGGATCTCGACAGTATGAACGCCGGCGTACATATTTTGCAGCCGTACGAGCAGAGCAGCGGCTCTGACTGGTACAAGGGCACGGCAAATGCCATTTACCAGAATATACCGTTTATTGAGCGCTACAACCCGGATTACGTGGTTGTGCTGAGCGGCGACCACATCTACAAGATGGATTACTCCAAGATGATTGCGTATCACAAGGAGCACGATGCGGCCTGCACCATCGCCGTTTACGAAGTGCCGATGGAGGAGGCTTCCCGCTTCGGTATTCTGAACACGAACCCGGACGGCTCTATTTACGAATTTGACGAGAAGCCGGCTGTGCCGAAGAGCAACAAGGCTTCCATGGGCATTTACGTCTTCTCCTGGAAGAAGTTGCGCGCGTATCTGGAAGCGGACGAGAAGGACCCGAACTCCTCGAATGACTTCGGTAAGGATGTGCTGCCCACCATGCTGAACGCAGGCGAGCGTATGTTTGCGTACCGCTTTGAGGGCTACTGGAAGGACGTCGGCACGATTGACAGCCTGTGGGAATCCAATATGGACCTTTTGAACCCGAAGGCCGGTCTTGACCTTTCCCGCGAAGACTGGAAAATTTATTCCAGAAACCCGGTCATGCCGCCGCATTACATTGCAAAGGGCGCAAAGGTGCAGAACTCACTCGTAGCAGAGGGCTGCAACGTATACGGCGATCTTGAGTTCTCCGTGTTGTTCCACGGCGTTTATGTGGCGCCGACCGCGACTGTGACGGACTCCATCGTGATGCCGGGCGCTGTGATTGAAGAAGGTGCGAAGGTACAGTATGCGATCGTGGCGGAGAACGCCGTCATCGGCAAGAACTGCGTCATCGGTAAACGCCCGGAGGACATGGAAAACAGAGACGATTGGGGCGTGGCGGTCGTAGGCCCGGACTGCAAGCTCTCTGAGGGCACCATTGTGGCGCCGAAGGAAATGATCGATAAGGAGGCGCAGGCATAATGTTTGGAAATAATGTTTTGGGCATCATCTTTGCCTATGCACACGAAGAAAGAGTACGCGACCTGACAGAGCTGCGCGTGATGGCTTCTGTGCCGTTCGGCGGCCGTTACCGTTTGGTTGACTTCACCCTCTCCAACATGGTGAACTCCGGCCTCAACAAGGTCGGCATCATCACGGAGGATAACTACCAGTCCTTGATGGACCACCTCGGCTCCGGCAAGGCATGGGACCTTTCGAGAAAGCGCGAAGGTCTGTACCTGCTGCCGCCGTTCGGCAAATCGACTTCGAGAACCGACGGCAAGATCGAATCGCTCGATTCCATTCGCCGCTTCCTGAAAAATTCCCTTGAGGAATATGTGATTCTCTCCGATTGCGATATGGTCTGCAATATCGATTACCGCGAGGCACTGGAGCAGCATGTGCGCCAGAACGCGGACATTACGGTCATTTACCGCCATGGCACTTCGCCGGACGTAGACCGCAACAACATCTATATGGTAGACCCCGAGAACCGCATTCGCGAGTTGCTTCTGCACCGCGGAAGCGAGCACGGTGTGAATTACGGCATCGGCATGTATATCCTTAGCCGCGAACTGCTGCTTCAGCTCGTTGAAGGATGCATGAGCCGCAACGAATATGACTTTGATAAAGATATGGTTCAGCGCGTAATTCCCGAACTGCGCGTAATGGGTTATGAATTTAAGGGCATTGCATATCAAATTTCCTCGTTTGAAGCGTACTTTAACGCTAACATGGGTTTGATGGATCCGCGCGTGCGCGCAGAGCTGTTCAATCCGAACCGCCCGATCTACACGAAGGTGCGCGATGATATGCCGGCGAAATACGGTTTGAATTCGTATGCCACCAACTGTCTTGTTGCAGACGGCTGCGTGATAGACGGTGAAGTGGAAAACTGTGTGCTGTTCCGCGGCGTGAAGATCGGCAAAGGCGCGAAGGTTCGCAACTGCGTTATCATGCAGGACACGGTCATCGGCGCGAACAGTCGGCTCGATTATGTTGTGGCGGACAAGAACGTGGAGATTGAAGAGAACCGCACGCTGATGGGCTATCAGACCTACCCGGTGTACATTGCAAAGGAAAGCAAGGTCTAAGCTGCCCCGAAAAACGAAGGAAAGGAAAGCGGTGTAATTGATATGAAAGTTTTGTTTTGTGCCAGTGAAGCGTTGCCTTTTGCCGCAACAGGCGGCCTTGCAGACGTAGCGGGTTCTTTGCCGCAGGCGCTGCGCGCACGTCTGATTGGCTGCCGCGTGGTGATGCCGCTGTATGAAAGCGTGCCGCAGGAATTACGCGACAACATGAAGTTTTTAACAAGCATCAGTGTGCCGGTGGCTTGGCGTCGCCAGTATTGCGGTATTTTTGAGGCGAAGGTAGGCAATGTCATTTACTACCTCATCGATAACCAGTACTACTTTAAGCGCCAAGGACTTTACGGTCACTTTGACGACGCGGAGCGCTTTGCGTTCTTCTCCCGTGCCGTTTTGGAGATGCTGCCGTACATTGAATTTAAACCTGATGTGATCCACGCGAACGACTGGCAGACGGCGCTGGTGCCGATCTACTACCGTTTGTTCTATGCAAATAACGACTGGTACAGCGGCATTAAGACGCTGTTCACCATTCACAATATCCAGTATCAGGGCCAGTACGGCTTTGAGATTCTGGAGGACGTTTTCGGTATTCCGAAGAGCGAGCAGAGCTTACTCGAATACAACGATTGCGTGAACCTGATGAAGGGCGCGATTGAGAGCGCGAACTGGGTCTCTACCGTGAGCCCGACGTACGCGAAGGAAATTCTTGATCCGTGGTTTGCCCACAAGCTGGACCCGATTTTGCGCGAGCGCGCCTGGAAGCTTTCCGGCATTTTGAACGGCATTGACGTGGTGGGCTATGACCCGGCGACGGACAAGAACCTGTATGAGACGTATGACGCAAAGCACCTGGAGGGCAAAGCCGTCAACAAGGCAAAGCTGCAGGAGCGCCTCGGCCTTGCCGTTGACCCGGATGTGCCGCTCATCGGTATGGTGACGCGCCTTGTCTCCCACAAGGGCCTTGACCTTGTAAAGGGCGGCGTGGACAACATCATGACGTACTCGAATGCGCAGTTTGTGGTCCTTGGCAGCGGCGACTGGGAGTATGAGCAGTTCTTTAAAGAGATGCAGGCGAAGTATCCGGGCAGATTTGTGCTGTGCCAGGGCTTTGTGCCGGAGCTTGCGCGCAAGATCTACGGCGGATCCGATATTTTCCTGATGCCGAGCAAGAGCGAGCCGTGCGGTCTTTCACAGATGGTGGCGCTGCGCTACGGTTCCATTCCGGTCGTACGCGAAACGGGCGGCCTGAAGGACTCCATTACGGACAGCGGCGATGGCAAGGGCAACGGCTTCACGTTCCAGACGTATGACACGCAGGATATGCTGAACTCCGTGCACCGCGCGATCTACGCGTATAACGAGAGCAAGGACGGCTGGAAGGTGCTTGTGGAGCGCGCAATGGCGTGCGACAACAGCTGGGGCCGCTCCGCAAACGATTACATTCGTTTGTATAAGCAGCTCATCAACAGCTGATCTTCTAAAACGTCTTTCGAGAAACAAGACGGCGTTTTGCACGACCGTTTGATTAGGTATCGTAGAAAATGGAAAATGCCCTGCTTGTGTTTTTTTAGGCACAGGCAGGGCATTTTTGCGTTTTTATGTTTTGGTTATTTCTCTTCCGGGTAACGGACGGGGACGAACTTTGCGCGGTTCATGAGGGGGTGCTCGAGGCGGATGGCACCGTCGTGCGGGCACGCCATGACGCATGCGCCGCAGTAGTAGCACTCGCCGGGGTAGAGCACAATGGGGTGCTTGCCTTTTTCGGGCGAGGGGATGAGGATATCCACCTGACAGATGTTGACGCAGGCGTTGCAGCCGACGCATTTTGTTTCATCGTAGAGAATCGGGTGTGTGCTGCACGGCACGGGTTCTGCCGTGAGAATTTTGTTTTGAAGCTCGCTCATTTCCGATACGCCCCCTTCTGCTCGGTTTTGATGTAATCCCCGTTGCGCTTTTCGTACTCGGTCTCGAGGTCGCCGAAATAGTAGAGCGGATGGCTGCCGTAGATGACTTCGCCGTTTTCTTGTCGGACGGTGATGAAGCGGCGGTCGCGCTCGGGGTCGGTCTCGGTGCTGTCCGTGCGTTTGAAGAACAACGGCTCGGACGACGTTTTGCGGGAGAGGCAGGCGTGCAAAATTAACTTGGAGACGGTCAAAATGTCGAAGACCTCGTGCGCGCGCATGAGCTCGTGCGGGTTTTTGCAGCTGATCTGCGGGACGATCTCGGTCTCAAAGCTTTCGAGCAGGTCGAGACCCTCGTGCAAAAGCGCATCGCACTTTACGCCGCCGCAGTAGTTCTGCATGGCTTTGGAGATGGCCATGTTGAGTTCGCGCCAATCCATTCCGTCTTCGCGGCGGATGGGGGCGAGCAGGCGTTCACGCTCGGCTGCGGCTTCCGCTTCATTATAGTCGGGCAGGGTATCGAGTGTTTTGGCAGCTGCGGCGGCTTTGCGGCCGGCGTAGTAGCCCGTGGCGCAGGCGAAACCGGCGCAGTCCGAAGCGTAGAGCTGGTCGCCGGCGGCGTAGATGCCGTCGATGTTTGTTTTGAGATCCCAATCGTGCCAAATGCCGCCCGGCGCGCCGAACAGCTGCCGTTCCTGCTCAAGGAAATTTGCGGACTGCCAGCCCGTGCCGTAGCTTTGCAGCATGTGCTTTTTGGGGTCAAAGCCGCGCTCCGTGTAATTTTTGAGGATCGGAATTTTTGTTTTGCCCTCTTCGCCGACCATCATGCCCCAGATGACGCGGCGCTCCGCGTCGGGCATACGGCTGAGGTCTGCGTAGAACGGCAGCTGGTAGCCGCGGCGCATGAGCTCTTCAAAATCGAGCGTTTCGGGGCCGCGGTACTCGTACTTCGGGTTATCGATGACGCCGCCCTTTAAGAAAAACTTCTGGCCGGGGGCGGGGTAGTAGCGTTCGGAGACGGTTTTAAGCTCATTACCGTCGCGGTCGACGTAGGGGATTTCCACGCCGCGGGCGTCGACCATCGTTGCGGCATACCACGTGTTGTGGTTATTGCCTGCGCCGTAGGGCGGAAAGCTGCGGCCGGCGGCGGAGAACTCGCCCTTGACGGATTTTTCCATCATGGTGAACTCGATGCCGGCCTTGTATCCCATGGCGTGGCCACTGCCGATGCTCTGCATGGGACGGAACTCGCACAAGCCGGTCATATCCGGGTTAAAAAGCCAGACGCGCGCCGGGCGGCTCATGGTGAGAACGGTCTCTTTGGCGCGGAGAATGTAGAACTTGCCAGTGCGCACGTCCATGGCGCAGGCGCCCGCACCATGCTTTTTGCCGTTCCGGGCGGTGGTGAGCAATGCGGTGGCTTCGGTGCGGTCAAGCACTTTCACGCCGAGGCGCAGAAGCTCCTTGAAAAGAGCGGGCTTAAAGGTGCTGCCCCAGACGCGCAGAGTGAATTTGTTTTTATAATCGTAGGCGAACATCAGCTTCGTTTCGTCATCGCGGAACTCTGCGCCCTTGAATTCATCGTCGGTGTCGCGGACCTTGCCGCCGAACGACTCAAGGTCAAATAGACGGTCGTAGCCCTCGCGGCACTCGATGTAGTGCGCGATGCCGTTAGAGTAGCCGCACTGCTCATCGACGTACGCTTCGGCGATTTCCTTCGGCGTGACGGTGGAGCAGGGGTTCGTACAGGCGGATTCCCAATGGTCGAAACCGGTGCCTGCGCTGCCGCTGCGGGCGGTGGCACCTTTTTCCACTAAGATGACGGACTGTCCGCGCCGTGCCGCCGCGATGGCGGCATAGCAGCCGGCAAGGCCGCCGCCGAGCACCAAAACGTCGCAGGAAAGCGTTTCGGTGATGTCTAATTCATTTTTATATGGCCAGTTATAGGTCTGCAAAGCAGATCCCTCCTTGTTTGAGTGTGAAAAGCGGAGCTTCAGCAAAGCTTTAGGCGGTGTGCGTCTTTTTATGCTTTGCGTGCCTGTATGCGAGCAGGCAGATGATGCTGCCCAGTACCACGAGCGCCAAGATCATCAAAGCGCAGTGCATGAAAAAGGTATCGGGCAAAATGGTGATGACGGGGTCTGTTGCGGCATCGAAGATCCAATAGTTGTTATGGAAGACAATCTTATGGAATAGGACGAACACCGTTTCCCAGTTTAAGGCGATGAGTACACCGAGCGCTGCGGGAATGGCGACCGTTAAAATGCCGGAAAGCAGCAGATACCCCGGGTTCTTTTTAAAATGGCGGTAGATGATGCCCGCAAGGCTCAAAATGCCGCTGATGATGAGCGTGATCTCGAAGACGCCGAACACGTTTTTGACTTCTTCAAAATGGATGCGGCCGCTCTCGCTCATGGCGAGCGTGGGGAAATTCAGAACTTTTGTGCCGAAAATGGAATTGTAATCGATGAGCACGTTGTAGTTCTGCAAAATTTCCTCGCGCGGCAGGCCGGACATGGCGGTGATGTTTAAATGGTCAACGTCAAAATAATAGAGCGGACGAAAATTGAGCGTGAAGACGACAGCGGCGCTGATAATGAACAGCACGAGCGCGACGGCGAGCACGATATTGAAAACGACCGCCAACGGGGATTTTTGAAGTTTATCAGACACGGGAAATACCTCCGAATTTTTTATCTTGCAAAGGCAGACCCGCACGGTGCTTTCTGCGGGGACATGCCCTCCGGGATGGGCTTTTCTAATTTTTTTGTGGAGACAAACGTCATACGGTGTCCCTCCTTTTTTGAATTTATAGGAAACATGGTAGCACAATCCCTGCAAAATCGCAAGGAAAACGCGCAAAAAGACTATTTGATAACGCGATACTTGCCGAAGCGCTGTCCGTTTGGCGTAAAGCAGATGACGCGCATGACGGAGATTAAGGATTGCTTCGGTGAATGCGTTTAAAAACAGGATAGATATAAGAAAACCGCCGCACACCGAAATTTTTCCGGTATGCGGCGGTTTTGTGCTTTTTATGATTCTTTGACGAGCACATCGATGACTTCTGCGATGTACATTTCGTGGTAGTCCTTGTCCGGGTACCAGCGTCCGTCTACGGTTTCGTCGAGGAACTGCTCGGGTCTTAACGGCGTGCGGCTCATTTTGCGGCAGACGAGCACGAGCTCCGCTTCTTCAAAATACGCATTGCCGTTTGTGAACGCCGGGGTGAAGCCGACTTTTTTGACCTTGTCTTCATCGCGGCCGGAAACTTTACCGAGGTAGGAGAGTGCGTCTTTTTTCTCTGCGGGGTAGAACGAGAGCGTGAAAGTATCGCGGGTATCGACAAACTCTTTCGTGTAGCGCTGCGGGCGGATATACACGGTGACGGACGGCTTGCCCCACATGAAGCCCATGGCGCCCCAGGAGACGGTCATGGTGTTGAATCCGTTTTCATCGCCGGCGGTGAGCAGGGCCCACTCTTTGCCGATTTTTGTGAACGGGTTTAAAGACAGGGAGTCATACGGTACGGAACGAAATGCCATTTAAAACAGTCCTTTCGGAAAAGATTTGCAGAAGTCAGGCGGTCTGCTTTTGCGGACCGCGGTTAATAACGCGTTTGATGGTGAGTGCGTAGACCAAAATGGAGACGAGCGGCGGGAAAATATCCGAGATGGGCTCGCAGAAGAAGATCTGCTCGATGGGCAGGAAGCGCGGCAGGATGAAAATGCACGCAAAGAAGACGACCTTGCGAAAGACCGAAAGCGGCAGCGCGATTTTGACGACGCCCATGCCCGTAAAGCCGTCCACAATCTCGTACTGCATGCCAAGCAACACGGTGCCGAGCGTGTAAATACGGATGAGCCGCGCCGTCATGGCAATGTATTCGGGTTCTTTGGTGAAAATGCCTGCAAAAAGATGCGGGATGGTCTGCGCGGCGAGCGTCATGAGGGCGCAAAAGCTGACCGCGATGACGAAGATGTACCGCTGCGCGCGAAGGATTTTCTCCGGACGGCGTGCGCCTAAATTGTAGCCTAAAATGGTCTGCGTGCCCATGGTGAGGCCGCCGAGCGGCATGGTGATGAGCAGCTCGAAGCTTTGCACGATGGTGTTGCAGGTGAGGAGCATGTCGCTGTTATCGCCGCCGTAGCGCTGAAGCATCATGTTGAGCGAGATGAGCATGACGTTATCGAAAAGAATAATGAGGAACGCGCTCATGCCGATGCTCGTCACACGGCCGATGACTTTTAAATCGTATCCGCCAAATGTGATGGGAACTTCGATGTGTTTGCCGAACAGGACGCACAGCACGAACGCGCAGCTTGCAACCTGCGAAATGACCGTAGCGATGGCCGCGCCCGCGACGCCCATATGGAGAGCGAAGATAAAAATGGGGTCGAGCACAATGTTGATGATGGCGCCGATTAAAACGGAGAACATGCCGCTGCGGCTGTGGCCCTGTGTGATGATAAACTGGTTCATGCCTGTGGCGGTGAGGGCGAAGACCGTGCCGATTAGATAGAGCGAAAAGTAGGTCTCGGCGTAGGGGCAAACGGCCTCGGTCGCGCCAAACGTGAGCAAAATGGGGCGGCGGAAGATATATGCCAGCACCGTGACGGGCACAGCGAGGGCCAAAATGTACACGAAGCAGTTTGCGATGACTTTTTTAGCGGCGTCTATGTTCTTTTCGCCAAGATTGATGCTGACAAGCGGCGCACCGCCGATGCCGACGAGAAACGCAAACGACGAGATGAGCGTGACGATGGGACCGCACACGCCGACGCCCGCGAGCGCCTGTGTGCCGTTGCTCGGAATATTGCCGATGTACATACGGTCTACAATGCTGTACAGTACGCTGACGAGCTGCGAGAGCATGGAGGGGACGGCCAAGGTCCAGACGAGGCCTTTGATGTTATCCGACCCGAGGTCGTTTGTGAATTTCAAGGAAAGGCGCCTCCTCAGTGCTCGTGGCAGACTTGAAAAATATAGAACTTGAGGTAATAGGATTCGTCGGCACTCCACAAAATGGGATGATCCGGAGACTGGGTGCGGAACTCCACCTGACGCAGGCGGCAGTGCGCGGCACGCGCGGCCTGCCCAATCGTCTGGGCGAAGAGCTCGGCGTTCATGTAGTGCGAGCAGGAGCAGGTGGCAAGGTAGCCGCCGTCCTTGACGAGCTTCATGCCGCGCAGGTTAATCTCGCGGTAGCCCTTGACGGCGTTTTTAATGGCGTTTTTGGATTTTGTGAACGCCGGGGGATCGAGAATGACGACGTCGAACTGCTTGCCCTCGTTTTCGAGCGCGGGGAGCAGGTCAAAAACGTCGGCGCACTTGAACTCGACCGTATCGGAAAGATGATTTAGAGCGGCGTTTTTCTGCGCCTGCGCGACGGCGAGCTCGGACGCGTCTACGCCAAGGACGTGCTTTGCGCCCGCGATGCCGGCGTTCAGCGCGAAGGAGCCCGTGTGTGTGAAGCAATCGAGCACATCCATATCCTTGCAGATGCGCTGCATGGCGAGACGGTTATATTTTTGGTCGAGGAAAAAGCCGGTCTTCTGGCCGTCTTTAACGTCCACGATGTAGCGCACGCCGTTTTCGACGATCTCGACATCGGTGTCGGATTCGTCGCCGATGAAGCCCTTTTTGCGGTCCATACCTTCTTTTAATCGCTCTTTGGCGTCGCTGCGCTCGTACACGCCGCGAATTTTGATGCCGTCTTCGAGCAGGACTTTCTTTAAGATGTCAACGATCTGCAGCTTCATTTTATCGATGCCGAGCGCGAGGGACTCGACGACGAGGACATCGGAGAATTTATCGATGACAAGGCCGGGCAGGAAATCCGCTTCGCCGAAAATGACGCGGCAGGCGGAGGTATCGACTGTGCGCTTGCGGTATGCCCAGGCGTTGCGCACGCGCATCTCGAGGAACGCGTCGTCAATCTCCTGTGACGCGTCGCGGGTGAGCATGCGGATGCGGATCTTGGAGTTCTGGTTGATGAAGCCGCGGCCGAGCGGGCAGCCGTTTTGCTCCTGCACGGTGACGACGGCGCCGTTTTTGAACGTGCCGTGGATGCTTTCGATCTCGTTGTCATAGATCCAAAGACCGCCCGCTTTGAAAGCGCGGCCTTCGCCTTTTTTGAGTGTTACAATAGTTTCGTTCATAGATGAGTTCCTTTTATATAGTTGAGATGGGGTCCCTTGCGGTTCAACTGTCCACCGGACAGTTGAACCTATCGTTCTGATTTTTGGGTAGGCAAAAGGGTTTCACCTTTGGAATCTGACCGACTTCTTGAAAAAAAGTTGGATCAAAAACTTTTAGCCAACGCTTTCGGAGAGATTGGCGTTCGCTTTTTCCGCTTCGATCTGCTTTGTGACTTTCTTAATGCAGTGCAGGCAGGTGGGGGTGATGTAGAGCACGGCGGCGATCCACGCGGTTTGATCCGAGAAACAGATAGCCGTATAGCCGAACGCGCCGACAAAGCCGAGACTGACGATGGAGCGCGCGAACATTTCCGTTACGCCGGAGAATACCGCGCGGCCGGAGAAGCCGATGCCCTGTGTCGCCATACGGCAGATGTTGAGGATGCCGAGACTCCAGAAGAAGTAGCCCATGCAGCGCAGATATTTTGCGGAAGCGTCGAGCACGTCGCCTGCACTCGATTCAACAAAGAGCATGGACATGCTGCGGCCGAAGAAGATCATGACAAGGCCGATGCAGAAGCCGTAGGCGACGCCGACGATGACGCCGAGCCGTACGCCCTGCCGAATGCGCTCCGGCTTTTTTGCACCGAGATTCTGACCGCAGAAGACGGAAACAGCAGAGCCCAGGGCATCAAACGGGCACATGCAGAACTGCTTTAGGCGCATGCCGGCCGTGAAGCCCGAAACGTACACGCTGCCGAGACCGTTGTTCGCTGCCTGCATGACCATGCTGCCGATGGCCGTGATGGAGGTTTGAAGCCCCATGGGGATGCCCATGACGACGAGGTCACGGATGGATTCGGCATCCGCTTTGCAGTCCGCGCGGGAAAGCGTGAGGAGCGGTACGCGGAAGCGGATATAGATGAGGCACAAAATGCCGCTGACCGCCTGCGCTGCGATGGTGGCGATCGCCGCGCCCGCAACGCCCCACTTGAAGACAATGATGCAGAGCAGGTCAAGACCGATATTCAGGACGGTCGAGATGGCGAGGAACAGGAACGGCGTGCGGCTGTCACCGACGGAGCGCAGGATGCTGGAGAGCAGATTGTATAATAAGGTAAAGGGGATGCCGAGGAAAATGACGATGAGATACGCGTAGGCGTCGTCAAAAACATCCTGCGGCACGGAAAGCATTTGTAAAATGAGCGTGCAGCACAGAGAACATACCGCCGTGATGAGCACCGCGAATAAGGCGGTAAGCAGCACGGAATTGAAAATGTACGAACGCATTTTATCAAGACGCTCTGCGCCGAAGCTTTTGGCGATGGGGATACCGAAGCCGATGCAGATGCCGATGCAGAAACCGAGTACCAGAAACTGCACGCTGCTTGTAGCGCCGACGGCGGCGAGTGCGCCGGTGCCGAGCACACGGCCGACGATGGCGGCATCAACCAGATTATACATTTGCTGCAAGAGGTTGCCGAGCAAAAGCGGCACCGCAAATTGCAGGATAAGCTTGAGGGGCTTACCCTCTGTCATACTTTTTGTCACGAAAATCACCCGAAAATACATAGTCTCTTTTCAACCTTCTTATTTTATCATACCTTTTTTATTTTGGCTATGGCAGAACTGCGGATTTTGCGCGTTGTTTTCCACACTTTTTGCGTGAATTGCGGAAAAAGCGCCCGATTTGAGAAAAAAGGAAAAACGATGGGAGAAAAGGTGTTTCCTGCAAAACTTACAAAAGAAAAATTTTGACAAGGCGGTCGAAAAGCATTGACAACGGGGAAAGCGGGTGTTATAATCTATTCAATTTCATAACAAAAAGCGATGACGAAGACTGTCTGTGCAGAGCTGTTTCAGAGAGCCGGTGGCAGGTGTGAACCGGTGCAGAGATGCAGAGATTTCTCCCTTCCGAGCCGGATGCCTGAACAGCGAATTCAGTAGGGTATCCCGTGATTGCTACGTCAGTGCATAGAAGTTATTGGACTTCGAAGAGCGGCGGAGGTTCTCCGCAATTTGAGTGGTACCGCGAGTGCATAATTTAGTTATTACACCCGTCTCAAAGCATAAACGGCTTTGAGGCGGTTTTTTTACACTTCAAAGCGGAAGAACAAGGCAACAAGCTGCAAGTTTGAAAGCACAAACTTTCAAATTCATAAGGCTTTAAACCGAACACAGCAGGAAAGGCAGAAGAACATGTTATCATTAGACAAAGTATTTGATGCGCAAACCGTTCTAAAGAGCATCATCCGCGAAACAAACGTCGTGAAGACCTACGGCATCGCGCCGGATTGCGACCTGTACCTAAAGCCCGAGAATTTGCAGATCACCGGCTCTTTTAAGGTGCGCGGCTCTGCGTATAAGATCTCCCAGCTTTCCGCAGAAGAGAAAGCAAAAGGCGTTATTGCCTGTTCCGCGGGCAACCACGCACAGGGCGTGGCGCTGGCGGCAACGAAAAACGGCATCAAATCGCTCATCTGTCTGCCGGACTCCGCACCGATCTCCAAGGTGGAGGCCACAAAGGGCTACGGCGCAGAGGTTTGCCTTGTGGAGGGCGTTTACGACGACGCGTATAACAAGGCGATTGAATTGAAAGAAAAAGAGGGCTATACGTTCGTGCACCCGTTTGACGACGAAGACGTTATCGCGGGCCAAGGCACCATCGCGCTGGAGGTTCTGAATGACCTTGACAACATCGATGCCATTGTGGTGCCGGTGGGCGGCGGCGGACTCATCTCCGGCATTGCGTACACCGCAAAGCACATCCGCCCGAGTGTGAAGGTGTACGGCGTACAGATGACCGGCGCACCGAGCATGTACAACTCCATTCACGACGGTAAGATCGAGACACTCGATACCGTGCAGACCGTGGCGGACGGTATCGCCGTAAAGCGCCCGGGTGACAACACGTTTGAGATTGTCAAAAAATATGTGGATGACATCGCGCTGGTGAGCGAGGACGAAGTTTCGAGCGCAATCTTGGCACTCATCGAAAAGCAGAAAATGATCGCGGAGGGCGCGGGCGCTGCATCCGTTGCCGCCGTGATGTTCAATAAATTTGATTTAAAGGGCAAGCGCGTTGTGTGCATCGTCTCCGGCGGCAACATCGACGTGACGAGCCTTTCCCGCGTGATCGACCGCGGCCTGATGAATTCCGGCCGTTCCGCGAGCCTCCTCATCGAGCTTATCGACAAGCCCGGTCAGCTCAAGGAGATCTCTTCGATCATCGCGGACTGCGGCGGCAACGTGACCGGCGTGCACTATGAAAAGGGCAACACCGAAAGCATTAACGGCTGCTTCCTGCGCATCGAAATGGAGACGCGCGACAACAACCATGTGAAAACGATCAAAAATGCCCTGCGTGAAGCAGGCTTCAGAACCACCAAGGGTTGAGAGGAGAAAGCAAAATGATGGACGCAAGCAAATATAAGGTCGGGTACTTCCCGGTATCGAAAGAATATAACAAGTGGGTGGAAAAAGACCACGTTGAAAAGGCACCGATCTGGTGCAGCGTGGACATGCGCGACGGCAACCAGAGCCTTGTCATCCCGATGAGCCTTGAAGAAAAGCTTGAATACTACAAAGTGCTTTTGCAGGTCGGCTTTAAGGAGATCGAGGTCGGTTTCCCGGCGGCGAGCGAGACGGAATATGAGTTTCTCCGCACGCTGATTGACAACAACATGATTCCCGAGGACGTTACCGTGCAGGTGCTCACCCAGTGCCGCGAGCACATCATTCGTAAGACATTCGACGCGTGCAAGGGCGCACCGAGCGCGATTATCCACTTCTATAACTCCGTCAGCGTTGCACAGCGCGAGCAGGTGTTTAAGAAGTCCAAGGAGGAGATCAAGAAGATCGCCGTAGACGGTGCGAAGCTCGTCAAAAAGCTTGCGGCCGAATACGAAGGCAACTTCCGCTTTGAGTATTCCCCGGAGTCCTTTACGGGCACCGAGCCGGAATACGCGCTCGAGGTCTGCAACGCGGTTCTCGACGTTCTGGAGCCGAGCGAGACGAACAACGTCATCATCAATCTGCCGGTCACGGTGGAAATGAGCATGCCGCACGTGTATGCTTCGCAGGTCGAGTACATGAGCGAGAACCTCAAGTACCGTGAATTCGTGACTTTGTCTCTGCACCCGCACAACGACCGCGGCACGGGCGTTGCGGACACCGAGCTGGCGCTCCTTGCCGGCGCAGACCGCGTAGAGGGTACGCTGTTCGGCAACGGTGAACGTACCGGCAACGTGGATATCATTACGCTTGCGATGAACATGTACTCCCACGGTGTTGACCCGAAGCTTGACTTCTCCGACATGCCGTACCTTGTGGACGAATATGAAAAATGCACGCGTATGCATGTGTACGAAAGAGCTCCGTATGCGGGCGCACTGGTGTTTGCGGCGTTTTCCGGCAGCCACCAGGATGCGATTGCAAAGGGCATGAAATACAGAGCGAAAAATAAGCTGCATCAGTGGAACGTACCGTATATTCCGATCGACCCGAAGGACATCGGCAGAACGTACGACGCAGACGTTATCCGCGTCAACTCCCAGTCCGGCAAGGGCGGCATCGGTTATCTGCTGGAGCAGACGTACGGCTATAATCTGCCGCCGAAAATGCGCGAGCACTTCAGCTATCTGTGCAAGGATATTTCCGACCACGAGCACAAGGAACTGAAGCCGGATGAGGTTCTGCATATCTTTGAAGAGAACTACCTCAATCTGACGAACGGTGTTACCGTGACGGATTTTGAGTTTATGCGCGACAAGGACAACGTGAAGATCGGCATCACGTTCGCGAAGGATGGCGAAGAGACCGAGATGGAAGCGGAGGGCAACGGCTCCCTCAACGCGATCAACAACGCGCTGCGTGCGTACACCGGTGCAGAGTACACCCTGCAGGTCTTTACTCAGCACAGTATGCAGGGACAGGGCTCGCAGAGCGTGGCGGCTTCGTACATCGGCCTTGAAAAGGAAGACGGTTCGATGTTCTGGGGCGCAGGCACCGACACCGACGTTGTAAAGGCGAATACAAAGGCGCTGTTGAGCGCTTACAACAATATGATTAAAGGGGGAGACTAAAATGAAAATGACCATGACGCAGAAGATCCTTGCGGCGCACGCGGGTCTCAGTGAAGTTACCGCCGGTCAGCTCATCAATGCAAAGCTGGATATCGTGCTCGGCAACGACATCACGACGCCGGTCGCAATCCATGAGTTTAAGAAAGCGGGCTTTACAGACGTTTTCGATAAGGACAGAGTGACGATCGTACTCGACCACTTTGTGCCGAACAAGGATATTAAGGCAGCGGAGCAGAGCAAGACGTGCCGCGAGTTTGCGTGCAGCCACTGCGTGAGCCACTTCTATGACGTGGGCAAGATGGGCATTGAGCATGCGCTTTTGCCGGAGCAGGGCATTGTGACCGCCGGCGACTGCATCATCGGCGCGGACAGCCACACCTGCACCTACGGTGCGCTGGGCGCGTTCTCCACAGGCGTTGGCTCTACGGATATGGCAGCCGGCATGGCAACGGGCATGGCGTGGTTTAAGGTTCCGTCCGCGATCAAATTTAACCTGACCGGCAAGCTGCCGGAAAATTGCAGCGGCAAAGACGTTATCCTCACAATCATCGGCATGATCGGCGTGGACGGCGCGCTGTATAAGAGCATGGAGTTCACCGGCGAGGGCGTGAAGAACCTCTCCATGGACGACCGCCTGTGCATCTGCAATATGGCGATTGAGGCCGGTGCGAAAAACGGTATTTTCCCGGTGGACGATATTACGCTTGCCTATTTACAGGACAGAAGCGAACGCGAGCCGGTTGTATACGAAGCAGACCCCGACGCGGAATACGAAAAGGTTATCGATATCGATCTCGCAAAGATTGTGCCGACCGTCGCCTGTCCGCATCTGCCGGAGAACACGCACCCGGCAAGCGAGCTGCACGATATTAAGGTCGACCAGGTTGTCATCGGCAGCTGCACAAACGGCAGAATGGAAGACATGGAAGCGGCGTACAGCATTTTGAACGGCAAGAAGATTGCGGACGGCATCCGCTGCATCATCATTCCGGGCACGATGCAGATCTACCGCGAATGCGTGGAGCGCGGCTACGTGACGGCATTTATCGATGCGGGCGCGGTTGTTTCTACCCCGACATGCGGTCCGTGCCTCGGCGGCTATATGGGCATTCTGGCAGCGGGCGAACGCTGCATCGCCACAACGAACCGCAACTTCGTCGGCCGCATGGGTCATGTGGACAGCGAAGTGTACCTGGCTTCTCCGCACACGGCGGCAGCCAGCGCGCTGACCGGCTACATCACCGAATATAAGGAGGCGTAAGCATGAACACACAGGGCAAGGTTTTCAAATATCCCGATAACGTCGATACGGATGTTATCATTCCCGCACGTTACCTCAACACCCCAAACGCACAGGAGCTTGCGCTCCACTGCATGGAGGATATTGACAAAGAGTTCGTAAAGAAGGTCGAAAAGGGCGACGTCATTGTGGCGGGCTGGAACTTCGGCTGCGGCTCTTCCCGTGAGCACGCACCGCTCGTCATTAAAACCTGCGGCACGGGTTGCGTCATTGCAAAGAGCTTTGCGCGTATTTTCTACCGCAACGCCATCAATATCGGCCTGCCGATTCTCGAGTGCGAGGAAGCGGCAGACGAGATCAACGCAAACGACGAAGTTTCGGTCGATTTTGATACCGGCATCATCACCGACATCACGACCGGCAAGACGTATAAGGCACAGCCGTTCCCGCCGTTCATTCAGAACATCATCAAAGCAGGTGGCTTGCTGAAGTCCCTCAAGGAGGCGGAAAACAAATGACGAAGAACATCGCGGTGATCCGCGGCGACGGCATCGGCCCGGAGATCGTAAACGAAGCGCTCCGCGTGCTGGATAAAATTGCAGAGATGTACGGACACACCTTTCATTATACAGACGTCGATATGGGCGGTTGTGCCATCGATAAGTGGGGCGACCCGCTGCCGCAGGAAATGCTCGATAAGTGCGTAGCTTCCGACAGTGTGCTGCTCGGCGCCGTAGGCGGCGACAAGTGGAACGACGTGCCGGGCCCGAAGCGCCCGGAAAAGGGTCTGCTGCGCCTGCGCGCGGGTATGGGTGTTTACAGCAACAACCGCCCGGCGAAGATCTGGCCGCAGCTCTCTGACGCTTCTCCGCTGAAAAAATCTATTGTCGAAAAGGGTATCGATTTCATCATCGTGCGCGAGCTCATCGGCGGCATCTATTTTGGCGAGCATAAGACCGATGATGCAGACGGTCAGCCGGTCGCGACGGACATTATGAAGTACAGTGAAGCGGAGATCGAGCGCATCGGCCGCATCGGATTTGAGACGGCAAGAAAGCGCAATCACCGTTTGTGCTCCGTAGAAAAGAGCAATGTGCTCGACACGAGCCGCCTTTGGAAGAAGGTCATGCACCGCTTGGCAGAAGAATACACCGACGTGGAGCTGACCGATATGCTCGTCGATAACTGCGCGATGCAGATCGTGAAGAACCCGGCACAGTTCGACGTCATCGTGACGGAGAACATGTTCGGTGACATTCTTTCCGACGAAGCTTCCATGATTACCGGCTCCATCGGCATGATCCCGTCCTCGAGCCTCGGTGCAACGAGCTGCGGCCTGTACGAGCCGATCCACGGCTCTGCACCGGACATTGCGGGTCAGGACCTTGCAAACCCGATCGGCACCATTCTTTCCGCCGCCATGATGCTGCGTTACAGCTTCGATATGGCGAAGGAAGCCGATGCGGTGGAGCATGCGGTTTCCAAGTACCTTGACGCGGGTTACCGTACTGCCGACATTATGGAAGACGGCATGACGAAGGTTGGCTGCAAAAAGTGCGGCGACCTCATTCTCGAATACTTAACGAAGGAGTAATTGAATGCAGCTTACAGGTGCAGATATCCTCATCAGAACTTTAATTGAACAGGGCTGCGACACCGTTTTCGGTTATCCGGGCGGGCAGATCCTGAACGTTTACGACAGTCTTTATAAATACCAGAATGAAATTCGCCACATGCTGACGGCGCACGAGCAGGGCGCTGCCCACGCGGCGGACGGCTACGCAAGAGCGACCGGCAAGGTGGGCGTGGTGATGTCCACCTCCGGCCCGGGCGCAACGAACCTTGTGACCGGCATTGCGACGGCGTACCTCGATTCCATCCCGCTTGTCGCGATTTGCGGCAACGTGCCCACGACACAGATCGGCACGGACAGCTTCCAGGAGATCGACATTACGGGCGTGACGCTGCCCATTACGAAGCACAACTACTTCGTCGGCTCCGTGGAGAATCTGGCGGACACCATCCGCGAGGCGTTTGCGCTTGCGCAGTCCGGCAGACCGGGCCCGGTGCTCATCGACGTGCCGAAGGACGTGCAGACGGCCGTCTGCGACTACGAGCCGCAGGCACCCGTACAGCCCGAAGAACGCCACGCGGCGAAGGACGTGCGCATCAAAGAAGCCGCGGCGCTCATCAACGCCTCGAAGCGTCCGTTCATTTACTTCGGCGGCGGTCTCATCACATCGGAAGCACAGGAAGAAATGCTGGCGCTTGCCGAGAAGATTGACGCGCCGATCGGCTGCTCCTTGATGGGTCTTTCCGGCATTCCGACCGACCACCCGCGTTTCCTCGGTATGCAGGGCATGCACGGCCACTACGCTTCCTCCATGGCGATGCACGACGCCGACCTCATCATTTCGCTCGGCGTGCGCTTTAACGACCGCGTGACGGGCAACCGCGAGAAGTTTGCGAAGCTTGCGCAGATCATCCATATTGACGTGGACGGCTCCGAGCTCTCGAAAACCGTGAACTCCGCCTGCGGCCTGCGCGGCGACGTGAAGCTGACGCTGCAAAAGCTCATTCCGCTCGTCAACGCAGAGCAGAAGCCCGACTGGGAAAAGGCCGTGAAGGCTTTAAAAGAAACCGAAAACGATTATCTCGATATTCGCCCGGGCCTTACGCCCCGCAATGCGATCATGACGCTGAACAAGCACCTCGGCGAGAATACCGCCGTTGCAACGGACGTCGGCCAGCACCAGATGTGGGCGGCGCAGAACGTGAACTTCAAAAAGCCGCGCCGCTTCATTTCCAGCGGCGGCCTCGGCACCATGGGCTTCGGCCTCGGTGCGGCCATCGGTGCGGCGGTCGGCACAGGCGAGCGCAGCGTGCTCGTCACGGGCGACGGCAGCTTCGGTATGTGTCTCAACGAACTCACCACTGCCGTAACCTACAACGTGCCGGTTGTCATCCTTCTGATGAATAACGGCGTGCTCGGCATGGTGCGTCAGTGGCAGACGCTGTTCTTTAATAAGCACTATTCCAACACGATTCTCGACCGCAAGACCGACTTTGTGGCGCTTGCGCGCGCGTTCGGCGCGGACGGCGAGGCTGTTGATACCGTGGCGGCGCTCGACAAGGCGTTTGAGCACGCGTTCAGCTGCGACGGCCCGTATGTCATCGATTGCAGAATCGATAAGGACGAATTCGTCCTGCCCATGCTCCCGCCGGGCGGCAGCATGGATGATATTATCATGAAGGTGGGTGAATGAGATGAATCGATATACCGTAGCGGTTCTGGTCAATAACCAGTTCGGCGTGCTGAACCGTGTGACGAGCATGTTCAGAAGACGTCAGTTCAACATCATTTCTCTGACCGTCAGCGAAACGGAATCGAACGCGCTTTCCCGCATCACCGTCACGTTTGAGGGCGGCGAGACGCAGAAGCAGCAGCTCGTGAACCAGCTCTATAAGCTGCCGGACGTTTGCTCCATTAAAGAGTTTACCCCGGACACCTCCGTCAGCTGCGAGCTGATGCTCATTAAGCTGAAAAACGATTCCAAAACGCGCAGTGACATCCTTGCCGCGGCGGACGCGTTCGGCGCGACGACCATGGATTACTCCAAGGATTCCCTGATGCTTTGCCTGACCTCCGAATCGCGAAAAATCGATGAATTCGTCGATTTGATGCGCGACTACGAGATCCTTGAGATCTGCCGCACCGGCAATGTTTCCCTTGAAAAGGGCAGCACGACGATCCGTCAGGCCATCAATTTCTAATTTAGTTTGTCCATTTAAATTAACATACCAATTCATGCACAGAAAGAGGTAATTTATCATGGCAAGAATTTTTTATCAGCAGGATTGCGATCTGCAGAAGCTCGCAGGCAAGACCGTTGCCATCATCGGCTACGGCTCGCAGGGTCACGCACATGCACTGAACCTGAAGGACAGCGGCGTTGATGTTATCGTCGGTCTGTATGAAGGCTCCAAGAGCTGGGCAAAGGCCGAGGCACAGGGCCTCAAGGTCATGACGAGCGCCGAGGCTGCAAAGGCTGCGGACATCATCATGATTCTCATCAACGATGAAAAGCAGGCTGCACTGTACAAAGAGAGCATTGAGCCGAACCTGACCGAGGGCAAGACCCTGGCATTTGCACACGGCTTTAACATTCACTTCGGCTGCATCAAGCCGCCGAAGAACGTCAACGTCATCATGATCGCGCCGAAGGGCCCGGGTCACACGGTCAGAAGCGAGTATCAGGCAGGCAAGGGCGTACCGTGCCTCATCGCGGTCGAGCAGGATGCAACGGGCGACGCTTGGGACATCGGCCTCGCATATGCACTCGGTATCGGCGGCGCAAGAGCAGGCGTTTTGGAGACCACGTTCCGTACCGAGACCGAGACCGACCTCTTCGGCGAGCAGGCAGTTCTCTGCGGCGGCGTTTGCGCTCTGATGCAGGCCGGCTTCGAGACGCTGGTTGAGGCAGGCTACGACCCGAGAAACGCGTACTTTGAGTGCATCCACGAGATGAAGCTCATCGTTGACCTCATCTACCAGAGCGGCTTTGCCGGCATGAGATACTCCATCTCCAACACGGCAGAGTACGGCGATTACATCACCGGCCCGAAGATCATCACCGAGGAGACGAAGAAGACCATGAAGAAGATCCTGAAGGACATTCAGGACGGCACCTTCGCAAAAGACTTCCTGCTCGACATGTCTTCCGCAGGCGGCCAGGTACACTTCAACGCAATGCGCAAGCTGGCTTCCGAGCATCCGAGCGAGGCTGTGGGCGCGGATATCCGCAAGCTGTACAGCTGGAGCGACGAGGATAAGCTCATCAACAACTGATTTGAACAGAATCTGTTTTAAGGGGATAGCCATAGGGGAGTTTTCCTCTATGGCTTAAACCCTATTTACACACGGCGCGTTTTTCCATGTGGGATGCCGCGCCACAGCCAAAATTTCACGGATCGAGGAAATAAAATGAAAAGTGATTCTCTGAAAATCGGTACGCAGAACGCGCCGCACCGTGCGCTGTACCATGCTCTGGGCCTCACGGAAGAGGAGATCGAACGTCCGCTCGTCGGCATCGTCAGCTCCTATAACGAGATCGTCCCGGGCCACATGAATATCGATAAGATTGTGGACGCCGTAAAGATCGGCGTTGCGATGGCAGGCGGCACGCCGATTGTCTTCCCGGCGATCGCGGTATGCGACGGCATTGCAATGGGCCACACCGGCATGAAGTATTCGCTCGTCACGCGCGACCTCATTGCGGATTCCACCGAAGCCATGGCATTGGCACACGGCTTTGATGCGCTCGTCATGGTGCCGAACTGCGACAAGAACGTGCCGGGCCTTTTGATGGCGGCGGCGCGCCTTAACGTGCCAACGGTGTTTGTCAGCGGCGGCCCGATGCTTGCGGGCCACGTAGACGGCGCAAAAACGAGCTTCTCCTCCATTTCGGAGGCGGTGGGCGAATTCAACGCCGGTAAGATTACCGAAGAAAAGCTGCGCGAATATGAGTGCAAGACCTGCCCGACATGCGGCTCCTGCTCCGGCATGTACACCGCAAACTCCATGAACTGCCTGACTGAAGCCCTCGGCATGGGTCTGCGCGGCAACGGCACCATCCCGGCGGTATATTCCGCACGTATCGAACTTGCAAAGCACGCGGGCATGGCGGTCATGGATATGCTGAGAAAGAATATTCGCCCGCGTGACATCATGACAAAGGACGCCATTATGAACGCTCTTACGGTCGATATGGCACTCGGCTGCTCCACGAACAGTATGCTGCATCTGCCGGCCATCGCGCACGAGTGCGGCATCGAGATCAACCTCGACATCGCAAACCAGATCAGCGAAAAGACCCCGAACCTGTGCCATCTGGCACCGGCGGGCAGAACGTACGTTGAAGAGCTTGACGAAGCGGGCGGCGTGTACGCTGTGATGAACGAGCTGAGCAAAAAGGGTCTGCTGCACACGGACTGCATAACCGTGACTGGCAAGACCGTCGGCGAGAACATCAAGAATTGCGTAAACCTGAACCACAACGTTATCCGTCCCATCGAGAATCCGTACAGTCAGACCGGCGGCATCGCCGTGCTGCGCGGTAATCTTGCGCCGGAGGGCAGCGTTGTAAAGCGTTCTGCCGTTCTGCCGGAGATGCTTGTGCATGAAGGCCCGGCACGCGTGTTTGAGAGCGAGGAGGACGCACAGGCGGCCATCAACGCGGGCAAGATCGTACCGGGCGACGTCGTTGTCATCCGCTATGAGGGTCCGAAGGGCGGCCCCGGTATGCGCGAGATGCTGAACCCGACCTCTGCTATCATGGGCATGGGTCTCGGCAACAGCGTGGCGCTCATCACGGACGGCCGTTTCAGCGGCGCAACGCGCGGCGCGTGCGTCGGCCATGTTTCCCCGGAAGCGGCTTCCGGCGGCCCCATCGGCGTTGTGGAGGAAGGCGACATCATCAGCATCAATATTCCGGAGAACAAAATTGAGCTGAAGGTGGACGAGGCTGTCCTCAATGAACGCATGAAGAACTTTGTGCCGAAGAAGAAAGAGCTTTCCGGCTACCTGAAGCGCTATGCGGCGCTGGTTTCCAGCGGTGCTTCGGGGGCGATTTTGAACTGATGGGTAGTTTACAGGAGTTGAGCATCCGCCTTTCCACGCTGGCGGTGTTCAAAGAATTACAGGAAGATGCGGTTATAGATAGTCTGCGTAAGTATCTCGCAGAGCCGTCCCCGGCGCTGTATGCGTCGTTCGTCTCTGCGCTGTACCGCGCAAACGGCGGCATACTCGGCGCGTATGTGCGCGAAATCTGCGAAAACAGTGAAAACGTCTACGTGCAGGCCGTGGGCAAAAAGGAAGGGATCCCCGCTTACCTGCGCGAGGCCGTTTTGGAAGAGCTTAAAACGCTGCAGATGACGGCGGAGCTCACGCCGGAAACGCTGCGCAGCGCGATGGAGTATAGGGGCTTTTTACCCGGCTTTGTCAGCGAAGCGCCGGACATTAAAGCGTGCTACACAGAGCGCACCGAGAACATCGGCAAGTACGGCTACGGCATTTACGCCAAAAACCGTATGTTCTACCTTGGCGAGAATGCCGAGATCGTGCCGGTCAGCAACCCGGACAAGACGGAGCTTTCCGACCTTGTGGATTACGCCCGCGAGCGCCAGATCATCATCGATAACACAAAGGCGCTGCTTGAGGGTAAACCTGCAGCGAACATTTTGCTGACGGGCGACGCCGGTACGGGAAAATCGTCTACGGTGAAAGCCGTCGTCAATGCGCTGTGGCGCGAGGGTTTGCGTATCATCGAGGTGCGTAAGGATCAGTTACAGTCGATTCCGAAAATTCTCGATGAGCTTTCTGCGAACCCGCTGAAGTTTATTCTGTTCATCGACGACCTTTCGTTCCTCAAGGACGACGATAACTTCAATGCACTGAAAGCGGTGCTGGAGGGCTCCGTTACGGCGAAGTCGCAGAACGTGGCAATCTACGCGACGAGTAATCGCCGCCATATCATCAAGGAGAAGTTCTCCGACCGTGAGGGCGATGACATTCACCGCAACGATACGATGCAGGAGCTTGCATCGCTTTCCGAGCGCTTCGGCATCCACGTGACGTTCAGCAAGCCGAACAAGGACACGTTCCTGCACATCGTGCGCCACCTTGCGGAGGAAAACGGCATCGATATGCCGACGCAGGAGCTGGAGTTGCTCGCCGAGCGCTTTGCGCTGGAGCGTGGCAACCGCTCCGCGAGACTCGCCCGTCAGTTCATCGACGGACTGCTTTCCAAGGCGGAATAAAAACCTTATACAGTAGACTGTTTTTGAAGCGGCACCTTTGCTGCTAAAACACGAAATGAAAAATGCTCCCGGTTTTTATGCCGGGAGCGTTTTTGTGTATACAGGTAAATTCGATTTTATAAATTGCTGTGGCGGCGGCTCGAACCCATTTGCAGGGTACTGCCGAGGCTGGTGATGCAAAGGCGTGTTGCGATGAGGAACACGCCGGGAATGACGATAATCCACCACGCGTTTGTGAGCAGAGCCTTTTTGCCGACAAAGACGTATTACGCTTCGTATTCGCCGCGAATGTCTTCTTCCGGGGCGGGAATGGGGTAGTCGCCCGTAAAGCAGCCCGTGCAGATGCCGAGACCGTTCACCATTTCCGGCAGACGCTCTAAACGTAAATAGCCGAGCGTATCTGCGCCGATCTCCTTGCAGATCTCGTCGACCGTGTGATTATAGGCGATAAGCTGGTGGCGCTCCGGCACATCGATGCCGAAGTAACACGGCCACAGGAACGGGGGCGAACTGATGCGCATGTGCACCTCTTTTGCGCCGGCGTCTTTCAGCATGTTCACAATCTGGTCGCTCGTCGTGCCGCGCACGATGGAGTCATCGATGAGGATGACGCGCTTATCCTTGACAACCTCGCGCAGGACATTTAATTTAACGCGCACGCTGGATTCACGGCTGCTCTGCTTCGGTTTGATGAATGTGCGGCCGACGTAGTTGTTTTTCACGAATGCCGTGCCGTAGGGGATGCCGGATTCCATGGCGTAGCCCTGTGCTGCCGCGTTGCCGGATTCCGGAACACCGACGACGATGTCCGCATCCACGGGGGAATCTTTCGCGAGGAAACGGCCGGCAAGCAGACGTGCGGAATACACGTTGATGCCGTCAATGCGGCTGTCCGGGCGGGCAAAATAAATGTACTCAAAAATGCAGCGCCCCTGCTTTTCAGCGGGGAGGCAGTGCGATTTGTCGGAGAGAATGCCGTTCGGCGTGATGGTGACAATCTCGCCCGGCTCTACGTCGCGGACGAATTCCGCGCCCACGGCGTCAAGCGCACAGGTCTCGCTGGAGAGGAAATACGTGTTGTCGCGCTTGCCGATACATAGGGGCTTGAAGCCATAGGGATCGCGCGCGCCGATCAGCTTGCGGGGGGACATGACCGCGAGGGCATAGGCACCCTCAATTTTGTCCATCGTGCGGCTGACGGCCTCCTGCACGTTTTTCGTCTGTACGCGCTCGCGTGCGATGTAGTAGGCGATCGTCTCGGAATCGATGGTCGTCTGGAAAATAGCGCCGCCGTACTTTAGTTTTTCGCGGAGGTCAACGGCATTTGTCAGGTTGCCGTTGTGCGCTACGGCCAGCGTGCCCTTGATATAGTGGATGATGAGCGGCTGCGCGTTTTCGCGGTTGCTCGCGCCGGCGGTGGAGTAGCGCACATGGCCCACGCCGATATTGCCGTGCAGGCGATTGAGACGCTCCTCGTCGAATACCTCGTTTACAAGGCCCATGTCCTTGTAGTAATCCACCTTGCCTTTGGGGCCCTCGGTGTCGCTGACGGCAATGCCGCAGCTTTCCTGTCCGCGGTGCTGCAAGGCGAATAATCCGTAATAAATGGAAGAAGAAATGTCGTGTCCGTCAAAATCGTATGCGCCGAAAACACCGCATTCCTCGCCGGGCTTGTCCGTTTCAAATGGTGTTCGATCGTAGTTCATAGAAGTCCCCCGTTCCTCCGCAAACCGCGGTATTCTGCTGTTTGTGTTCCGTTTATCTGCCGAAAATACACAGGCGGCAAACGCCGTGAAAACGTTTCCCGCTTAACAGAATTATTATAATCGGATTTTTGTGAAATTGCAATTCTAAGTTTTAAAAACTGCAAATATGTGTAGAGGATGACAAAATCCTTTGACAAACGGCGCGCAAAATCGTTGAAACAAAAAACAAAATGCGGTATAATAGCAAGCGAAAGAAACGACGAGCCCGAACAGTCTGGGGGACTGTTCAGCCGTAAGAAGCCCTATCAAGTTTTTTTTAAACGGCGGTCAGAAACGGCCGTTAGAAAGAGCCATAACACATTTTTACATGTAGGATAAAAAATGAAAACAGAAAGGACCTCGCTATGCATATCGTTATTTTGGACGGCGGCTCTACAAACCCCGGCGACGTCTCGTGGGCGCCGCTCAGGGCGCTCGGCAGCGTCACCGTGTATGACTCCACTAAGCCCGAAGAAATCGTGGAGCGCGCAAAGGACGCCGAAGCTGTCATCTTGAACCGCAATGTTATAAGCCGCGAAATCATGCAGAAATTGCCGAAGCTGCGCTTTATCGGCCTTCTTGCAACGGGGTATAATACTGTCGATGTCAAAGCCGCAGGAGAACTGGGCATCACCGTGTGCAATGTGCCGCTTTATTGCGTGGAGACCGTCGCGCAGCAGGCGTTTGCGCTGCTTTTGGAGCTGTGCAATCACACCGAAAAAATAAGCGCCGCCACCCGCGGCGGCGACTGGGATAAGGCCGAAACGATGAGCCACAGCACGCACCCGCTGTTTGAGCTGTACAGCAAAACGCTCGGCATCGTCGGCTTCGGACATATCGGGCAGACCGTCGCAAAGCTCGGCGCGGCGCTCGGCATGAAAATTCTCGTATACAGCCGCACGAAACGGGAGCTGCCCGAGCGTTATCAGTGGGCGGAGCTCGACGCGCTTTTCAAAAATGCCGATGTCGTCTCGCTGCATTGCCCGCTCACGGACGAGACCCGCGGGCTTGTGAATGCGGAGCGCCTTAACCTGATGAAGCCCACTGCGTTCCTTATCAATACGGCGCGCGGCGCAGTTGTGGACGAAGCTGCCCTTGCCGAGGCACTGAATAGTGGCCGCATCGCCGGAGCGGGGCTTGACGTCCTTGTGCACGAGCCGCCGAAAAAGGATGACCCGCTGCTCGCCGCCCAAAACTGTATCGTCACGCCGCACATCGCGTGGGCGTCCCGAGACGCGCGCGCCCGTCTCATTAAGACTGTCGCCGAGAACCTGAAAGCGTTCCGGAACGGCACGCCGCAGAACGTCGTTTCGTGATTTTACGCTCTTTTCGCTTTTTGCGGAGACTTCAAAAGCCTTCTGTAAAAAGTAATGCAGAAAAGAGCAAAAGGCGAGAAATGAATCTCGCCTTTTGCTCTCTTTTGGGGAGGAGTTGTATTGAAAAGTCGCGGTAACGTTTACCGCAGAGCTCGTTGTCATTTGTTATGTCTCTATTATAGCGACTGAAATATCGATTGTCAACGGTTTCTGCAACAATCTCCTTTTTGCTATTGTCGCACAAATTAAAATAAAAATTTGTGTATATTTTGCACATATAAATTGACCGCGTTCTTCCACATAAGCCGTTTGAAATCGTATCTCACCCTTAAATTGCCCGCATGTTCTCTGCTTTATACATGAAAAAGAGAATTTTGTGTTTGACGGAGGTTTTTCCATGATAAAGAAAAATGATTTGTTTGAAGCGGAGATCACCGCCATGACCGCCGAGGGCAGCGGCATCTGCCGCGCAGATGGCATGGCCGTGTTCGTGCCTGGTACCGCTGTGGGCGACCGCTGCGTCGTGCGCGTTGTAAAAGTCCTCAAAAAGTACGCATTCGGGCGGCTCGAGGAGCTGCTTACGCCGTCGCCCGATCGCACCACACCGGATTGTCCCATTGCAGGCCCGTGCGGCGGCTGCGTTTACCGCCACATCACGTATGAAGCGGAGCTGAAGATCAAAACGCAGCGTGTCCGCGACGCCTTGGAGCGCATCGGCGGCTTTGAAAATATCCCCATGGAGCCGATCCTCGGCGCGCCGTCCCGCACGCGCTACCGCAACAAATGTCAGCTGCCCATCGGGCTTTCTAAAAACGGCGAAATGCAAATGGGCTTTTACGCCGTGAATTCCCACCGTATCATCGACACGCACACCTGCCTTTTGCAGCCCGAGGTGTTTGATCGCGCGGCGGAAGCGTTCCGCGCGTGGCAAAAACTGAGCGGGGAGAGCATCTACGATGAAGCGGCGCACAGCGGCGTTCTGCGCCATCTTTACATGCGCTGCGGCGAAAAGAGCGGGGAGGTGCTCGTGTGCATCGTCGCGAACGGTGCAAAGCTGCACGGGGAAGACTTGCTCGTCGAAATGCTGCGCGAGGCTGTGCCGGAAATTACCGGCATTGTGTTAAACATCAACCGCGAGCGCACAAATGTCGTTTTGGGTCGCGAGCTGCGCACGCTGTGGGGCAAACCCACGATCCGCGATACGCTCTGCAGGCTGGAGTTTGAAATTTCGCCCCACGCGTTTTATCAGGTGAACCGCACGCAGGCGGAGGCGCTTTACAGCAAGGCCGCAGAGTACGCCGGGCTTACAGGTGCGGAAACGCTGCTTGACCTCTACTGTGGCACCGGCACCATCGGGCTTTCCATGGCGAGCCGCGCGAAAAAGCTCATCGGCGCGGAGATTATCCCCTCCGCTGTTGAAAATGCCCGCAAAAACGCCGCGCACAACCATGTCACGAACGCCGAGTTCCTTTGCGGTGACGCCAAAGACGCCGCGCGCATCCTCTACGAGCGCGGCGAGCGCCCCGACGTCATCGTCATCGACCCCCCGCGCAAGGGCTGTGATGCCGCCGTTATCACGACCATCGCCGCCATGCGCCCCACGCGCGTCGTCTACGTCTCCTGCGACCCCGCCACTCTCGCCCGCGATTTAAAGCAGTTTACCGCCGAGGACTATAATATTGAGGCCGTCACCCCCGTCGATATGTTCCCGGGTACCGCGCATGTCGAGACGGTGGTCCTCTTGTCACGGGAAACAAATCCACTGACGGTTGAGGTCAGAATGGAAGTGGAAACCGGCGAGGTCAAGGAGCATCCGACCTATAAACGCATTCAGGAGTATGTGCAGGAAAAGTACGGCTTCAAAGTCCATACGGCATATATTGCAGAGGTCAAGCGCATGGTCGGGCTGGATATGCACAAAGCACCGAATGCTGTTGAACAGAGAAAACATGAGTATCATCCCTGCCCGCCTGAAAAGGTCGAGGCAATCAAGGATGCGCTGCGGCACTTTGGCCTAATCTCAGAGTGAGTTTACGGCTAAAAACCCAGCATCACGTCAATGGCGTGGTGCTGGGCTTATTTTTTGTCGTGCTTCGGGGCTTTTTTTGAGGATAAAACCGCCTGTGTGCCGTTTGCTTTTCTTTGCCATATTGACACGCTGTCCTCTGTTCGTCGTGGCAACTGTGCGTTTTCGGGATAGAAAATGGACACTTATCTTTGTATAGGGAGAAAGCCAGAGAGGAAAAAGAGGGTGAGCGCAGGCTGTGGGAACGGTGCGTAAACCGCTTGCGGTTTTCCACGGTTTCCATAGCCGCAGCGAGGGAGAAAAGGGAGAGGTGGCTTTCTCGCTCAGGCGGCTTGCCACTGCTCTTTGGCTCTCCCTTTTCTCCCTGAAAATCAGGGATTATTCCGCATCATTGCTCGGCGTAACAGGACGAAAGTCCTCCTGAACGCCCTCATTGAGGTCAAAGCACATGGTTTTTGCATCGGCAACCCAGAACCCGCGCACCCTGTAACGCTTGCCGGGAATCCAGTCCTCGCCGGTGACAGCGCGAAGCGGGTCAAGCAGATTCTTGTTGGAGATCGTAACAACACCTTTCTGTTCGCCTCTCGGCTTGGAGAACTTGAAGCCCTTCGGTTCGTTGCTCTTGCAGGAACGGATCGCAAATACCCTCGCTTTCGCATCCAGCAGACACAAAACGAAGGCAGGATAGCCCAGGTCCTCAAGCACCTTCTTGGTGAAAGTCACGCCATTCTGATTCAGGAACATATCCGGATAGGCGTTGATGTTGGAGTCGATGGTTTCAAAGTTTAAAGCGGAAAAATCGAAGTTCATAGTAAAAATCCTTTCATTTCATAGTGTTTTGCGCCTCATCCACGATTTTCATAAACTCCTGACGTTCCATAAAAGACCAGCGGGAATCCATGATCAGATAGCCCTTGAAAAGACCATCCTTTACGCGGTATGCGACGAAGTGATTGCTCAAACGGCGCAATGTAGCTCGTTTTGCTGTGCTATGCCGCTCTGACAGCAGCTTTTGTACCTTGATCCAATCCTCTTTTTTGATAATCGCTGTGTGGTGATTTTCCTTGAAATACATATTCAAATCTGTATTTTTGACGGATTTATGGGTGCGAAAATCCTTGGTATAGGTTTTCTGCATCAAAGCATCACCGCAGTATTTCTCATTTCGGAGGATGCTGCGGACAGTACTAGCAGACCAGAGATCGTTCCCCATTGGAGATTTGATACCCTGTTCTGTCAGCGCAGCGGCGATTTCTGCCGGGGTGGCGCCCTCCAAGCAGCTTTCATAGATGTACTCAACAATTCTTGCCTCGGTCGGCTCAATGACAAGCCGCCCAAAATGATCACGATAGAAGCCAAGCGTGTTCTGAACGGAGAACTTGTAGATGCCCTCCGCCATGCGCCAGCGGATACCAGCCTTAATTGCCTCGCTCTTTTGCTGGGACTCCATTTCAGCCAGAGCTGCCAGCAATGAGATCAGCAGATTATTCCGCCCATCGCCGGTATAGGTGATTCCTTCTGTCTCAAACTCAACGGAAACGGGCGGGTTCAGCGCAGAAAGCGTTCGCAGATTGTCCAGAATATCCACGATATTTCTACCAAAACGGCTGATGCTTTTCGTGAGGATCAGGTCAATCTTCCCGTCAACTGCGTCGGCAATCATTTTCTGAAAGCCAAGACGCTTTTCAACGGTAGTTGCGCTGATGCCCTCGTCTTGATAAATCTCAACCAGTTCCCATTGCGGATTTGCCTCAATCCTCTTGGTAAAATGGTGGATCTGTATATCAAAGCTGCCGACCTGCTGTTCCTCCTGTGTGCTGACGCGGCAGTACGCCGCAACACGGAGTTTGGGCGGCTCCTCTGCAAGTTCCCGCCGTTTCTGCGGCGGGATGATAATAACACCATTTCCACGCTGGTTATAAGAAATCTCGTCCTGCATCTGGCGGCGTTTTTGCTCTCTGCGTTCAGCTCGACTGCTGGTTTGCCGCTCTGCTTCTATCGCTTTGGGGTCAAGCGGTTTTGCCATATTCCGCCTCCTGCATCAGAATCCGTCTGTGTTTTCTGCTTTGCATCGGCACACCACCTCCTTTGACCGATTTCCAATTTCATTACTACCACGCTCCTTTTTGAAAATTATGACAATCCACATACGCGAGGTAAGCGGAACAGTCACCCAAAGAAAAAGGCAGCAGAATTGCTCCTGCTGCCTGAATCTGTATGAACTTGTAAGGAGATCAAAATGTTTCTCCGTCGTAATCACGGCGTCGAGACAGGGGCTTATTTCACACCATAGGTGATGAAAAATCAGGGGGTAGATATTATCGACCTCCACGGCAGAATAAACCCCAATTACCACTCTAAAAACCGCCGCATAAATCAATGCTTGTGAAAGCCGAAAAGTAATTTCCCGATTTGCATACTCATTACACGGAATCGCGCTCTACGGTACAGCGTTCCCGGTGTTCGGAACGGGAAAGGTTTTTGCGGATTGGCGCAATCCCGTCCGGTTCCGCGAAACCGCATAGGGGCTGTTATGAACAGTGCGTCATTGCCGCCTGTCAGAATCGCCCAGAAACGGGATTCACAGCGCCGCGACAATCTCAACAAACTTGCTCATGCTGACTGCTCCTTTTGGCAGGTCGGCATCCTTTTCAAACACCATGAAATACCGATACTGGTTTCCTGCATGACCGCTCCACATTGCGCCGAGGTCGATTTTCTCCCGGCTGTCATCATTTTTCAGGTGTTCGCCCTTGGTTTCCGCAAAGATGATCTTGCCCTTTTCCGTCAAAATCAGAATATCAGGATAGTGATTGATATAGCCGTTGATACAGAAGCCCTGACGGGAAATGTTTCTGTGCCACCAGCGCACATTCGGCAAGGCGGTCAATTCCATAATCAGCTTTTGTTCCAGCTTGTTCATATCGCCGTCCTCTGCCTGGTACAGCGATTTCGCGTAGATGTCCGTATGCGCAGCGGGATGAATTGCGTCTGGCAGACGATAATACGGCAAGCATACAATGCGTTCGGTGGAGAGCCAGTCGGAGAAGTTCTCCCGGCAATGCTGCTCCAACAGGGCTTGCACCTTGTCCTTGATTTTCTTTGCATAGCCAAGCGGCGCTTTCTCCATTGCTGCAAGCTGGTCCTTGCTCATGTTGCCGACAATGCGCTCTATGTAGGCTTTCAGTTCGGCAGCGTCCACGCCATTCAGCTTGTTAAGCTGACGGAGCATAATTTCCTTGCACTGGCGTACCCGGCTTTCCGGGGGCAGACTGTTGAAGTATTCCTTGAAATACTGCTGCTCCGGGCTGGACATTTTGAACACACGGGGCAAGCCGTTTTCCTTGTTCTCAATATCCACCTTAACGATTCCATCATCCGCTGCGGCAAAATCAATGTCGCAGTCCTTGTTTTTCAGCGTGAAGCCCTCGGAAAGCTGCGCTTCATCCAGCAGCACATGAGAACCATCCGTAAACAGCGTATTCGGAATAACTGCAAAGAACTGCGGGATGACAAGGCGCTCAATATCTTCCCGGAATTCCGACTTGACAGCGAATGTAGGCATCTGTTCCCGCACCTCCCACGGCGTTTTTTGCAGATAGGGGTCATTGCCCGACTGCTGGATCGCGGCATTGTAGGCTTGTCCCGCGCTTTCTGCTTCGGATAGCATACTGTCGGCTTTCGGGGTGGTTTCAGGTGATTTCTCCGCTTCTCTGCGCCGCTGGTATTCTTCATTGACTAACGTCCAGTCCACACCGGAAACGTCCTCTTCGGGCGATTCCAAAGGGGTTTCCTTTTTGGAACACCCATTATCAATCGTGATTTGCACTGGGTCAGGGGCTTTCGGCGTAGGCGGCTCGGAAACGCGATAATCCTTATCGCTGAAACCTGCGTCATTCAAGCCCTGAATGATGCCTTTTACGGTTTCGTTGAAATCATTGGAAGATGTCAGCACATAGGACATATTCAGGGATGACTGCCTGTGCTGGGTGGTGTGGGGCAGACGCAGGATACGTCCCAAAATCTGCTCCACCTGAACCTGACTTGTCTTGTTGGCAATAGACGCAAGAATATAGGCAAAGGGGCAGTCCCATCCCTCGCTCAATGCGTTGACCGTGATAATATAGCGAATCGGGCAGTCTGCGGACATGAGTTCGGTGTTTTTTAGCTCGTTCACGTCCGCTGTGCGGATGGCGATTTGCTCTGCGGGTATGTCATAGGCAATCAGCTTTTCGCGGATTTTCTCAAAGGTAGTGGCTTCTTCCTTGCCTTTCGGCTCTGCCTGAAACAGCACAATGGGGCGAATATATTTTTTGCTCACGGCATATTCGGCTGCGGCGAGTTCTTCCAGCTTGTTTCTCAGGTCGATTGCGTCCAGAATGACCTCTGCCTGACTGTCGCGGTTGTAGACGATGACGGGCAGCTTTACCATGTGTTCGGTCTTTAGCTGTACCGCGTCCACATAGGAGATAATATTGCTGTCCTTGCGCGGCGTGGCGGTCAGGTCCAGCACAAAGCACGGATTGAAATTCGCCAGCATTTCCCGGCTCAAATCCGAACGGGCATGGTGGCTCTCGTCCACGATGACAAGCGGGTTAAGCTGGTTGATAATCTGGAACAGGGCGGTTTCGTCCGCGCCCTCAATGGGGCTGTCAGGTTTTCCTAGTACCTTGGGGAACTCCGCGAGGTTGCTGTTTTCCTGAAACGCCTTACGCCCGTCCTTTCTGCTGGTGCGGAACGAATCGTAGGACAGCACCATAATAGAAAGCTGCTCTGTGACCGCCGTGGGATTGAAGTTCTGCCCGTTCAGAAGCTCCTGCTTGGTGTAGACCTCCACGCGCCCGCCAAAATCCACGTCGATTTTCTGACGGTAGGGGTGGGACGTATCTTTCAGGGCTTTCGCCGTCTGCGTCAGAATGGCTTCTGACGGGACAAGCCAGACAACCGCTTTCGTCTTGGTGACGGGGAGTGCGTCAAACACCGGGCGAATGGCGTTGCAGGCGATAAAGGTCTTACCGCCGCCTGTCGGCACCTTGATGCACAGGTTCGGAACCCCGGCTATAACGTTTCGGTATAGCCCTAATCCCGGTGCGCTCTTTTCCCGCCAGAACTGCTCAAACGCTGTCATATAGTTCTGCGTTTCGTTCAACAGTTCCAGATAATGCGTCAAATCCGATATGACCGCTTTCTGATACCCTTTCATTTCCATACATTGTCACCCCCCTTACAGTCTGCTGATGTCCCGTGGGATTTTCTTGAATACAATGCCCATCTGCGCCAGCTTGTCCTCCGTGATTGAGGAGCGGTCGGCGTAAATGATCGTGCCGCTGGTCTTTTCCGTGATGGTGGCAAGGAACGTATAATCCAGCACCGTCACGCGCTGCGGCTCGTAGTAGAAGTAATAGCCAGTGTTGTTGTGCTGACCGAGGTAATACGGGTTGCCGCCGCTGGGCGGGGCGTAGGGCTGCTTGGTTTCCATGAACCAGATGTATTCGCGGATTTTCTCTGGGGCAACGGCTTCGTTCAGGCAATCGCCCACCAGCAGTGGTTCGCCTAGGTCATAGAAGCTGAAATTGCCGCCCGTACCCTCCACGGCGTTCTTGCCTTCGCCATAGCCACGGATCACACGCTTCACGCGCTCGGCGGTGATGCTGTCGGCGTAGTCACCCATTTCAACAAGAATGAACTTTCTATTTCCTCCATCCCTATTGAGGTCTAATACAGCATGAGCAGTCGTTCCCGAACCTCCAAAGGAATCCAAATATATCCCGTCTTTATCATCCTTTCCATCAAACACAAATGAAAGTAAGTACTTTATCAATTCTTTCGGTTTGGGGTTGTTGAAGACCTTTTTGCCAAAAATCGTTTCAATTTCTTTCGTTCCATCTTGGTTATAGGGTCCTGTTAAAATGGATATTGGTTTTCCCAAACGCATAACACCATTCTCGTCTTTTAAGTACTGCTTGAATCGAACGCTCCATTTTCCACTGTTTTCGCTAAATACAACTTCATCATTTTCAATAGCTTGATACAAGCGAGATTTCTCCCATATCCACTGTTTATCGGGGTATATTTCCACTCCATTGTGATAGACCGGGTATACCAAATTAGGGCGATCATCTTTGCTTCGTGTTGCAAGCGGCTGCGTGATGAAGCCACCACGCACCTCAAACTTATCGTCCTTCATTTTGTATTTCTTGATTTCTTCCTCGGACAGCGGTGCAGCAACAGAAAGTAGAGGTTGCTTCGAATAGCAGACAATATACTCGTGAACGTTTCCTACACCACGGGTAAATGCTCCCGGACCGTATTTATTCTTCCAAATAATTTCATGGACAAAGCAGTTAGCGCCAAATATCTCATCTAAAATCAGACGCAAATACTTTATTTCATTATCATCAATGCTGATGAAAATAACACCATCGTCCGCCAGCAGCTTTTGCAACAGCTTCAGCCGCGGGTACATCATGCACAGCCACTTGTCGTGGCGGGTCAAATCCTCGCCCTCTTTGCCGACAACCTCGCCCAGCCATCTTTTGATCTTCGGGTCGTTGACATTATCGTTGTAAACCCAGCCCTCGTTGCCAGTGTTGTAGGGTGGATCAATGTAAATGCACTTGACGCGCCCCTCATACCGGGGCAGCAGCGCTTTCAGGGCTTCCAGATTATCGCCCCGAATGATCATGTTTTCGCTGCCGTTGTCCTCGTTGTGCTGTCCGTTTTCATCAAAGCTATACTTGCGCTCCAACACCCGAAACGGCACGTCCTGATGGTGATTGATCACCTTGCTTTTTCCAATCCATTCAAGTGTTGGCATGGGTATCCTCCTTATTGATGCCAAGAGCTTCTTCTATGGTTTCAGCGCGAGAAAGAACTGTTTCCGGCTCTTTGTGAAGCACGCCAAGTAAATCAGTTTTCAGTGAACATCCGGCTAAAATGTTTAATTCGTCAAATGGCGCAACTTGCCGACCGTCCAGATAATTTGCAGTCCGAACAGATGCCCTCGCTATGCTTTTGAGGGAATCCTCCATTTGTCTTGTATCAAGGTTTATATCCGCTGAAATTTTCTCCGTATAAGCACTGAGATAAGTTACCGTTCTTTTGTAGGCAGTACTCTTTTTTGCTCCATCAACTCGGTAAGACACAGAAACCTCCACCTGCGGAAATACAGATTGCGCTATATTCCTACCGCATATTGCGACTTTGCCTTGTACGACTTCTTCTGGATAAAGCTCAAATGTTCCTTTAAAAAGATCGTCAAGATAGAGATTATTGGAGTTGCCGTTGTTTTTGATTCCTGTTATTCTGATCTCTATATTTTTTGCGGCGGTTTGCCCTGAATTTTTTATGCGCAAGTATAAAATGGAGTTGAACTCAACAAGACTCATGCTGAGTTGTGGCTGAATACTGTCTTTATACTGCTTTTTGTTTTGATGATTTGCCATAAATGCAGCTATTGCAGTAATTGCCGCAATAAGAGCGGATATTGCCGCCACCAACAGAGAAAACTCCTGTATGTGGTCGCAAATAAACTCAAAGAGTGCCGTGCGTTCCATGTCTAACTCCTTCTTGAACATCCTGTAAAGGACCTGTTGTGTATCGGAAGGACTAAATCTTTGTCCAACGCTGTCATCGTTTGTCGAATCGATGATTGCGGTATAATAACACAAAGAGGATTATGCCGCATAAACACTGGGGTTT
>OHJE01000220.1_pt1 | contig 36564 bp, 28 predicted proteins | sample 1568491 | NCBI WGS metagenome assembly OHJE01 (sample SAMEA3879609, study PRJEB24766) | human gut metagenome | biome: human-associated habitat; feature: feces | place: USA | collected 1985/1987
CCGCCTGTCCGACGGCAGCGTGCCTGTCACGATGCGCCAGTTCTCCGTCAGGGAAGGCGAGACCACGACGCTTGACCTCCGCATCACCATTCCGGAGGACAGGCTTTCCGTGATCGGTTCGTTCGATGCCGAGACAAGGTACTGCATGGAGCCTGACGCTGAGCCAGTTTCGGTCCTTTCGACCACCGGCCGCGGCTTCTATGTGATAGGTTTCCTCACCCCTCGCCAGGAGCCGTCCGTCCATGCGATCAACGACCTCATCGCCGCGAAGTCCGGTCTGGAGGCCTGGGGCCGCCCGATCCTGCTTCTGACCACAGCGGAAGGCTTAGGCTGGCTCAAGGAATATTCCGCATCCCTCCCGTCGAACATCCATCTCGGAATCATCCCTGACGGACTCGACCTGAAAGGCCGCCGTATGCCGTACTTCCTTCTGGCCGACACCTTCAACCGTGTCTTCTTCACCACCGAAGGCTACACCATCGGCCTCGGCGACCAGCTCGTCACCGCGATCGCGAAGCTGTAGGTGGTATTACTAATAGTGCCGTTTCGGTGCTTCGACAGGCTCAGCAACTATTTTATACGGTCGCTGAGCCTGTCGAAGCGACCTTAAATGCCAGTATTGTTTTTGCTATAGTTAATTGCTAATTTTGCTATAGTTAATCGCAAAAGTATGAAAAGAATAATTACCGTTCTGCTTAGCATAGCGTTGTCAGTCAGCATCTATGCACAAGAGATTACCGGAAAATGGAGTCAGACCCACCAAGGTTCCGAGAATGGCTCGGAGATGATGACATCCGAGACGCTTTCCTTTATGAAAAACGGCACGTTTGAGGATGCGATGACTCTTGAGATGAAGTATGTCGATGACAAGAACGCCCAGGCTCCGCTTATACTTAAAGTCAGGATCTCGTGCGGTGGCACATGGTCTCTTACCGATAAAACCCTGTCTCAGACCTATGACGCGAAATCCGTCAAGACAGATATTCTGGAGCAGCCGGACGGCTTCCCGAAATTCTTCCTGAATGTCCTCAGCAAAAGTGTTGTCTCGGAATTCAAGAAACACTCAAAGAAACCGATACGCTGCAATGTGGTCTCATTGACATCGGATAAGCTCCAGCTTCTGGAGGTCGGAGCCAAAGACTCCGAGACAGAGACGTACACCCGCGCTGAGTAGGAATATTCTTGGCCTACACCCCGATAAGCCATTTGCTTCCAGGAAGGCGTGAGATGAGTTCTGAGGTCAGGGCGCAGCAGACGAATGTGCAGACCGCGATGAACGGAATCGCCGCCGCTGTGTGCAGCTGGAGAGTCTGGATGGACACCACTGACCATAGGTTCAGCCAGAAGATATGCATCAGGTACATCCCGTAGCTCAGTTTTGAAAGACGGGTGATGATCCTCGGTGCTTCCGAACGCTTTATGCAGGATAACATCAGGAACGTTCCGGCTGTGAGGCAGGCCACGTTGATCGTGCAGAAATTCCAGCCGATTTCGAGCACATGCACAAAGAAGATATTTTAAAGTCTAGTGCGTAGTACGTGGGAATTTGCGTCCGAAAAATTCGTATCTTTGAACTTTTGTTGATGAGGGGTAAAAACAAGTTGGTGAAAACAATCAATGATTGCCAACTTGTCATCAACAGGGGAGTGCAAAATAAGGACAGTAAGATGAAGGGAGTCTTCAGATGCATATTCATTGGCATGGCGCTGCTTGCGGGGTGCGGACTCCGTGGGTGGGGCGCCACGCCGGAGTTTGTCGATTCGCTGCGGACGGAACTGGAGCGCAGGAATATTCCGGAGCGGATCCTTTTCCTGCCTTTGGCGCTTGCGGACCAGCGGGCGGACGATGGGAGGGAAGGAATATGGTCGCTCACGGCGCTGGACGCGATCCGTGGGGAGACGCGGCTGTCTTCTTCTGAAGCGGCTGGGACATGCGCCGCCGTGCCGTTCCCGGCTTCTGACACCTTGGACATCCGGTTTGACGACAGGGTCTCCACAGAAATCGCCCTCGACCGCCTTCAGGAACTGTTCACTGAATATGATGACTGGAACTCGGCGATGGTGGCTTTCGCCACAAGCCCTACTGCTTTGGCGGCGATGGACTCCATCTCGCTGGCCGACGCTCCTATCCTGAGGAGTCTGCGCCGGGCTGAGGAGGAATATTCAGAAAACATTCCCGCCGCCTACGAGCGGATCGGATCGCTTGCCGCGCGGAGAAGGGATGAGTTCGTGAAACGCCAAAAGGAGCAGGCGGAGCTTCAGAAGGCGCGTCTGGATTCGCTTCGCAGGAAGCAGGCGGCTAACACCGACAGGATCTCCTACACGATCAGGCGTGGGGACACTTTGGGAGGCATCGCCGCCAGGTACCGGGTCAAGGTCTCCGACCTCAAGAGGTGGAACAATCTTCGGAGCGACATGATTCGTGAGGGACGTAAACTTGTGATTTACAGATAGTGTGGCCATGAAGCAGAGTAAGGTTCTTTTGTTTTTCCTGTCCGTTTTCCTGATGCTTTTCATCGTGTGGCTTGTCTATCCGGTCAAAGGCGTACAGGTGGGAGACTTGAAGTTGAGGTTTCCGTCCTATCAGGCGTACCTTGCTGATCTTCAGGACAGCACGGAGGACGTGAATGTGGATTCCGTACTTCTTGCCGTGCAGAAAAGCTACGAGATGGTCGAAGGCTCGACGGACACACTACGCTACTACTACGACTACATCACATCCAATCCCAACCGCATCTGTCTGCCGGAGGATGACTACACATTCTTCGACTCGTTGTTTGTTGAGATGGCCGCGGCGGCAGATTCGGGCCGCACGGTAAGGATTCTGCACTACGGTGATTCCCAATTGGAAATGGACAGGATCTCGGCTGTGCTGAGGCAGGATCTTCAGGAACGCTTCGGCGGCTCCGGGCCGGGAATGGTGCCGATGATCCAGCGGATTCCGACCGTCTCTCTCTCGCAGAACGCTTCCGGAAGCCTGACCCGCTATGCTATGGTGGGGGACTCGCTGACAAGGAAGGCTCCGCACAAGCGCTACGGGCCTCTGACACAGTTCACAGAGGTCAGCGGCAACGGAACGTTCACGTTCAACCGGACCAAGAACCGCTACTCCCAGGAGTTGGTCAAGTCAGTCTCAAAGGTTTCCGTGCTTCTTGGCCAGAACACGGCCGGTTTCGGGATGACGCTCAAATGCGACACCCTTCCGGTCCGCAATGCGGTTCTGGATTCCGCCAAAGATGGAGTCTCGCTGGTGTCCTGGTCTCTGCCCTGTGACGTGGAGAAGGGAACGATCAGTTTCTCGGGCGGTGCCGAGATCTATGGAATAATGTTGGACAGCAAGGAGGGTGGGGTCACGGTGGACAATGTGGCGCTCCGTGGATGCGCCGGATTCATATTCTCGTCCATCAACCGTCAGGTGATGCGAGAGAGTTTCGCAAAGACGGACACTCGCTTGATAATCTTACAGTTCGGCGGAAACGCAATGCCTGGAATAGCCTCGAAGAAGGCCATTTCCTCTTACGTGAGGAAGATTGTGATGCAGTTCGACTACTTCAAGGAGGTCGCTCCGGGGGCCAGGCTGATGTTCATCGGTCCGGCGGACATGTGCAAGAGCGAGGATGGGAACCTCATAACCTGGCCGCTTCTGCCTCAGCTGAACGACTCTCTGAAAGTCAACTGTCTGAAGAACGGTGTGGCCTACTGGGACACGTTCAACGTGATGGGTGGGCCGGGTTCGATGCGCAAGTGGGTAAGCCACGTTCCGGCGCTTGCGGGTCCCGATCATATTCATTTCACACACAAGGGAGCGCTTGAGATCGGAAACGCGCTCGCCAAGTCCTTCATTCTTTACCACGACTTCTACAAGCTCCGCCAGGAACTTTCAGACGAGGCTGTGGGAATGTATCTGCGCGACCTGCGGGACAGTCTCAATCCTCGTCCCGCTGAGCCTGACACCTTGACAAAGACTGAGTTATGAGACGAATCCTGACATATTCATTGCTCTTTTTGCTGCTTCCGGCGACCCTTTGGGGGCAGTCGCTTCGGAAAGCGGTTCCTGAATATGATTTCGCTCGTTTCGAGAAGAATAAGATTGAGTTCCATGGGGACAGCTCGGCTTTTGAGCGTCTTTTCCTCAAGATGGATTCCGTGCTTTTTCTTGGGAAAGGTAATCTGAGAATCATGCACATAGGAGGTTCCCACGTGCAGGCCGGTACATTGACAAGGCAGTTGAGGAATGATTTTCTGTCCCTGAGGCCGGCTCTTGATGGCGGCAGGGGGATGGTCTTTCCTTTCTCGGCGGCCCACACCAACAATCCGAGCAGTTTCACCACGAGTTATGAGGGTTCTTGGAAGGTGACGAAGAACGTCCAGAGGGAACCGGACCGCCGTCTCGGCCTTACCGGTATCGCCCTCAGCGCGTCTGACGACAAAGCCTCCGTGATGATCACCACGGTGGCCAGAGATCCAAGGCCGCAGGATCCCGCATTCCGCTTCGATGAGGTGAGGGTCCTTGGATATTCATCAGAAGGTGAGCGTGTTCCTGTGGTGGTGCTTGCCAAGGGGGACACTCTTTCCGGCTGTCACGTCGAGGATTCCACCTGGTCTTTCGCCCTGCCGGCTCTGACCGACTCGGTGCGGGTGGCGACCAAGGGGAAAGGTGAGTTCACTTTGACAGGAATATTCCTGGACAATCCTTTCCCCGGGTTTACCGTGACGGGGATCGGGGTGAACGGCGCGTCGCTCGGGTCGTATGCGAAATGCCCTGATCTGTTGAATGATCTGAGTCTGGTCAACCCTGACCTTGTGATTTTCGCTGTCGGTATCAATGACGCGACCGCCGCTAATTTTTCCGTGGATGAGTTTGTCGGGCGCTATAAGGCGCTTGTCTCTCAGGTTCGTTCGGTCAATCCGGACTGCGCCCTGCTGTTTGTCTCCAACAACGACAGTTTCAGGAGGATACGCCGCAAGGGCTATGTTGTGAACACTAACGGTCAGCTTGCGGAGCAGGCATTCCTTAGGCTTGGGAAAGAATGTGACGCCGGTGTCTGGAACCTGTTCGACATCATGGGCGGACTCGGGTCGATGCGGAAATGGGAGGAGGCCGGTCTCGCCAAACGGGACAAGATCCATTTCACGGAAGCTGGCTATGAACTGGTGGGTGACCTGCTTTTCAACGCGTTGATGGACAAGTATGTGGAACATTTAAAGGAAGGCCGATGATGGGATTTCTGAACGTAGCCGCTGATTTTTTCAAAAACCTGTTCTCCTTCGACCAGGCTCATCCGTTGTTGTTCACCCAGTTCTATTTCTGGGCGTTCTTCGCCATCGTGCTGGCCTTTCTGTGCGTGTTCAGGAACAAGGTGCTGCTGCGCAACGCCTTCCTGTTCTTCGTCAGCCTTTTCTTCTACTACAAGACGAGCGGACTGTTCCTGATTCTGTTCAGCTTTGTGATTGTCTACAACTATCTTGCGGGATTCGTTCTGTCAGGTGTAAGGAGGGATTTCTGGCGTAAGGCTATTGTGACACTGAGTGTGGTCGTGGACTTGTCGCTTCTGTGCTACTACAAGTACGCCTACTTCCTGACCGATGTCGTGAACAATCTTTTCGGAACGGAATTCATTGTGAGAGACTGGTTTGCGGTTGTGGGTAACCAACTGACAGGCTCTCAGGCGTTCAGCGTTGACTCGATCTTCCTTCCGGTCGGAATCTCGTTCTTCATCTTCCAGGCGATCAGCTATGTGGTTGATGTTTCACGCAGGACAATCGGCCCGATCAAGAACTTCTGGGATTTCGGCTTCTACTTGAGTTTCTTCCCTCAGCTCGTCGCCGGCCCGATCGTGAGGGCCAAGGAGTTCTTCCCTCAGCTTCACAAACCGTTCTTCCTTGGCCGCAGACAGTTCGGTATCGCGATTTTCTGGATTCTGAACGGACTTGCCAAGAAGTTGATCCTCAGTGACTATCTGGCTGTGAATTTCTGCGACAGGGTTTTCGAGAACCCTTTGCTTTACACCGGTTTCGAGAACCTTACGGCTCTGTTCGGCTACTCGCTTCAGGTCTATGCCGACTTCTCCGGGTACACTGACATCGCCACCGGTGTCGCTATGCTGATGGGTTTCTATCTGCCGAAGAACTTCAATTCTCCGTACAAGGCCCGCAACGCCGGAGAGTTCTGGAAGCGGTGGCATATTTCCCTTTCCAAATGGCTTCAGGACTATCTTTACATCCCGCTTGGAGGCAACCGCAATGGCACATTCGGCTCGTATGCGATCATCCTCGGAATCGCTTTCCTGGCCTCGGCTTTGGCCAAGAACTGGTGGGTTTTCGGAGTGGTTCTGGTCATTGCGGCAGTGCTGGCACTTCTGATCACTTTCTGCCAGAAATACCGTAAGGAACTGATCTCGGACATCAACAGGATGGACACGATGCTTCTTGGCGGCCTCTGGCACGGCGCCAGCTGGAACTTCATGATCTGGGGCGGTCTGAACGGCCTAGGAATGCTGATCTACAGGTTCTGGAAGAGCTGCAATGTCTATGTCAGGACGCTCGTCATAGGTCTCGTCTGCATGGCCTTTTATATTCTTAAGACCACGGTCCCGGCTTCGGTGTTCAATATGTTCTTCGTCTGGACGTTGATCATATTCATAGGCGCCGCCGTGCGGATGCTCTATCATCTTTGTCGCTTTAAGGCCGCTTTCTCGTGGCTTGAGACTGGCTGGGCGGTAGCCATGACGTTCATATTCATCACCTTCACCCGCCTTTTCTTCCGAAGCGGCTCCAACCTGAACCCTGCCGAGGCGAATGAGAAAGCGTGGAGTACGGCAAAGAATATGGTCGAGCGAATAGGCGGCGACTGGGACTTGTCCCTGATCCCGCAAATGGCTCAGCAGCACATAGGTGTGATCCTCGTCTTCGTCTTCGGAATGGTCATCCATTGGCTCCCCGAGAACTTCAAGCGCCGCTACCGCATCTGGTTCGCCTCGATGCCCCTCCCGCTGATGGCCCTCGTCTGCGTCCTCGCCGTCTTCATCATCTGCCAGTTCATCACAGCCGATCTCCAGTCGTTCATCTACTTCCAGTTCTGACGGGCTCGTCGTGCGTGGCACTTAACCAGTTGAAAATGAGGAATAAGACCGATCATCTAGTGCCGTTTTGGAGTACCACGTAATCCATTTTCCCCTTGATAATCAGCGCTTCGGGTGCCACGAGCGTTTGTAGACCAGACCATCTCTAAAAGGACTGCGAATATTGCCGCTAAAACTCCGTCCCGTCGGAGCCGTAAACCTTTCCCGATTACAAAATGCGTTCACGTTAATGTGCCACAGAAGTGGGTGAGAGCACGCTTTGGCTGAAAAAGTCTAAGCTTAGAGCAATAGTTTTTCAGCCGATGTGCTGTTGGAGAGGGTTTCAGTGGCACATCGGCTGAAGGTGTTTTGTAAGAAAGAGGGTGCCCGCCGTGATTGTCGGTTGAAATCCAATCTTTAAAAGTGGTTATGTACAATTCTGAAAAAGAACACACTGCGGGCCTATATTTAATTTGGAACGGTCTTTGATACGGCGATGCCTCAATACACGGGATCAGGGCAGCCTGGTTCGCAAAAAAAGATCGCTATGAGCAAGCTTAACAAAAGAGCCATTATTGGCGCGGTCGCTGTGGCTGTTGTCGCCACGGCTGTTGTCATCATTGTTCTCCGGCCAAAGCATCATTTGGAGGATCTTCCTGTTGTCAGCGTTGACACGGTCAGGACAAGGAATGTGGAGATCTACGGGGAGTTTCCGGGAAGGATCCGCGCCCGGCAGTTCGTGGAGGTGCGGGCGAGGGTCGAAGGCTATCTTGAGAAGATGATGTTTGAGGAAGGAACATACGTTAAGAAAGACCAGATACTTTTCATCATTGTTCCGAAACAGTACAAAGCTCAGGTGGACAGGGCAGAGGCACTGGTGACTAAAAACAAGGCGATGGCCCTTAAGGCAGAGAGGGATCTGGCGAGGATCAGGCCTTTGTTCGAGCAGAAGGCCTCCAGCCAGCTTGATCTGGACAACGCCGTGGCCGCCTATGAGAGCGCCAAGGCTGACGTGCAGGTCAGCGAGGCAAGGACGAAGGAGAATCTCTCCGTGGTCAATCTCTACAAAGCCCTCGGCGGTGGCTGGAAGGACTTTTGATTCAAATTATTGCATCTCTAATAAGAAAGAAGTAATTTCGTGACCTTCTGGCCGCATCAACGGCTGGAAGGTTAAATAGTTCACACCTATTCTTGAATATTTTGATTATTTCGTTAACCTTTATAAATTTACGGTGAATATTAGTAGACCTCTAAAAATCCGTAACTTGTAACTATTGACAGATGAGCAGATTCGTAATTATATTCCTCTTGATGTCATTTTTATTAGTCTCCTGCGACAACAGGCAGGCCAAGGCCTTGCTTCAGGATGTGGAATCTTACATTCAGGAGAGGCCGGACAGTGCCCTTCGGGTTCTGAGGAAAGTTGATACGCTGACGCTGAACACCAAGTCACTCCGCGCCCGTTATTCCCTGCTGTTCGCTATGGCCTTGGACAAGAACTACATCGACACGACGGCCTTGTCTATTTTGGAACCGACAGTTGCATATTACGAGAGATTAGGTTCGCCGCAGGACAAGATGCTGTCCTGCTATTATCTGGGACGAATTTATGCCAACAGAAAGGATTACCCGAATGCTGTCATTTTCTATTCACAGGCTTTGCGGGAATCGAGTGAATATGACTATTACCACAGAGGATTGATTTATGCTGCCTCCGCTGATGCTTACAACGCATCTTTCAATGATGAGGAAGAGTTGAGAAACACTATCTTGGCCTATGAGTGCTTTGAGAAAATAGGTGACAAGGATCTTGATCTATCGCTGTACAAAGTGGCCCAGGCTTATCATAACAATGAACGGTTTGATGTGGCGGACAGCCTTTACTCGCTTGTCTATTCCGGGAAGGACTCGACATCACGGCTTGCCCTCTATGCTATGGAGGATCTGGTCAGCAATGATTTGTATCAAGAGAAACAAGATGTTGAGAGGGACCTTGGATTGCTTGAATATGTCGCCAAACACCGCGGTAATCTTAGTTTGGAGTCGTATTATGAATATGCGTATCTTCTCCTTTTGGCAGGGAAGGAATCAGAGGCGGAGAATATTCTTTCACAGTTGTCCAATCGTGAAACGAATGGAAAAACGATGGAGATTAGATACCGGATAGCGGAGTGTAAAGGGCAATATGAAGAAGCCCTGGCTTTGCTGAAAAGTATGCTGTCTCATCAGAATGACGTAGTTAAGAAGAAATTGGCTCAATCTGTTTTCAAGGCTCAAAGTGACTACTATCGTCTTACTGCTGAGGTCTCTGAACAAAAATCTACAATATCCAATCAAAGAAGCATCATAATTCTCATTACAGGTTTAATGATAATTGCTTTGCTCTATGTCATCTTTATGAAAAGGAAAAGCACCTTGATCCGTGAAAAAGACAGACTGACACAAGCCGTGGAAGAATCCGAGAGACTTTTAGAAACGGTGAGGAACAGGGCTAATGAGGAGAAGAGCGAAAGGGAAAAGGACATTTTGGATTTGAAATCACGCAATGAACGTGAGCAGGATAAGATCAAGGATTTGCGTGAGATGTACGTTGCCCTTTATCAAAAGCGGTTCAGCGAAATCGGAAAGTACTATGATGCCGCATCATCGCATCGACTTGAGTCAATAAAAGAGAAAGCCTACAATGATGTCATTTCTTCAACTCAGGCCCTCTTTGAGGAAATCGCCAGCGGATCGGAAGGCCAGAAAAAGTTTGAGGCAAGGATAAATGCTGACCTTGATGACATCGTCTTCAAGATCAGATCTGACTTTCCTAAGTTGAAAGAAGAGGACATCCGCTTTATCTGTTACCTGATAGTCGGCTTTGACACCTCGACAATTTCATTCTTGATGGACATCACCAAGGAGAATGTCAGAGTGAAGAAGCATCGCCTTCGTGAAAAATTGAACGGCTATGCCGGCCCAAACGAGACTCTGTACCGATTGTTCACATAATTTCGTTACAGTTTGAATTGTTTTAGGGGGGGGGTATTGATAATCAATGGCTTATGGATGCGTTTTCTTTAACGATAGTTTCTATCTATTTGTAAAACGTTGAAAATATAGTTCTCGATGCCACCAAATTGCGGAAATCTGTAACGCCAAAAATGCCCGTTTTTGAGTTTTTAGAGGATCTTTTGTATACATTTGCCCAAACGAATTTAATACAAATATTTATGAAAAAAGTTTACCCTCTTGTTCTCTTGTTTTTAGTAAGCATTGCTGTAGTTTCTACTTATGCTCAAAAGTCCTCTGTTAGAAGTGAATCAATTACGCAAGTATCAATGCATAAGGAAACTCGTGATTCATCCCTTACTAAAAGAGTGCCCGAACGTGATCCTTTGGAGTTGTCCTGCTATGTGATTGATGACATCAATACAATCTATCTTTCCTCCAACAAGACAGTTCTTGCTGAGATCGAAGTTAAGAATTTTACAACCGGCGACTACGCTTCATACTATGATCAAATCTCAACAGCCTCTCTTTCGCTGCCTGTTTACGGAAGCGGGAGCTATATAATCTTGGTTACTCTTTCCAATGGCGTGAATTATTTCGGAGAATTTAATTTGTAAATTTAAAAGATACGAGGAGATTACTGTTATTGTCATTTGGTATCCGCAGAACTGATTTTTGAAAGATAATTGAAACAGCATCAACTATTTCAGAAGAAAGTTAAAGAGAGTTTATGAGTAAAAGAGCAAGTGCGATCGCGGCTTTAGTATTAACTTCGTTGTTAATGCCAATTTTGGCGAATGGACAACGAAGCCGAGGCTTTGATGAACGATATAATGAAAGGTATGAGGTGAACGAAAAGGGGGATTCTTCGTTTACATTGGTGTCGCAAGCTTTTGTGGAGCCGGCATCGGTGACTGCTGAAAATTCTGAGCGCATTGCCATTTCTGCCAGACAGATATTAAGGATGCAGAGAGTCAATGGCTTGAAAAAGGCAGCATTTCAGAGGTCTGCCGCTGATGCGATTGACACAAGCCTTCCTGTAGCAGGGATTCCGATTGCATCAGGCATTTCGCCAACTGGAGCAAGAACTTACAACATCCCGATAGCAACCGCTCCTGGTTATGGTCTGGTTCCTCAGATTTCTCTTCAATATAACAGTCAGGGCTCTAATGGCATCGCTGGTTATGGATGGAGTATTGGTGGACTATCCTCTATCACAGTGTCCGGAAAATCTCCGTACTATGACGGAGGTTGGACGGCTCCTGATCCCTCTTCTTCAGATGCGGTTTGGAACCTTGATGGAGTTCGTCTTGTAAAGAATACTGACTCATATACACCTACCTATCAATTTGAGACAGTTTCAGGAAACATCAAGGTAATGAAGCACCTTGCTTCCAACGGAGTTGTTTCTTACTTCACAGCTATTTATCCAGACGGGCGTAAGGTTAAGTATGGCTGGGAAACAAACTCATCGGTAAGAAGATGTTACCCTGTCACAGAGATAGAGGATGTGATAGGAAATCTGATAACGTTCAATTATGAGTCACTGTCGTATACTGGTAATGTCTATGTTGTCTCTAAAATAGATTATGGACATAGAAGAGTTTCCGGAACTGTCACACCCCCGAAAGAGTCCATCTATTTTTTCTATGAGGACAGGACGGACTGCGTCGAAATGTACTATGCCGGAGAACTTGTAAGCTGTAAGAAGTTGCTTACGAGGGTGAGTAGTCCCGGCATACGTCACGAGTACAATTTGAGTCACAATCTGTCCGATGGTGTCAATCTTTTAAATAACGTGGAATGCAAGGTTGCAGATCAATCGATTAATCCTCTGCGTTTCCATTATGGAGGGGAAGGAACAGGGCAGACTGTAGTTCATATTGAGAATGGATCGTTTCGACAGACGGGTGATGGCTATCTAATGTCTTACTTCAATGACAGTATAACCACCGTAAAGAATAGGGGGAAACTTGTTCCAAATAGTTATGATGATGGATTGATCATCTATCCTTATTTCTCACCATACAAGGTGGTCTATTGGGATAAGAAGTGGTATGAGACGAAACGTTCCTACAAATATGGCAGTGGGTATCCCGAAGATCAAGTTATCTTGGTTGCGCCTCGGGTAGAGGATGGCGTGTTTGATGTTGATCGCACGCTTACGACAGGAGCGGGCTTTCAGACTATAGAAGCGGTGGATGTCAATGGAGATGGGATAGAGGAATTGGTGAAAATAAACTTCGGGGATGTCAAAGACGACAAGACGACGTTGACCCTTACGGTTTATCAGTACACCAATGGGCGAACTCCTTCAGTGTTGTCATCAAAGACGGTGTCATTGGAAGGGACAATCACTGTTAAAAGATACACAAGTCCACTTGAGCGGGTCTATCAATTCGGAGACTATAATGGTGATGGCAAAATGGAATTGCTCACAATGACTTTTGATGAAGATATCAAGGGTAATAGTCGCAGTTCCAGATTTGCGGTTGTCGACATAATGAACGGAAGCGTTTTAAGTGATTTGACCCTTTTTGATTTTTCACGGGAAGATTATGCAAGTGGAGCAATCTTCTCTGTAGATCTTGACAATGATGGTCAGGCTGAATTGTGCCATTTAACATCATCTGGAGTCGAATCTTATAGATTTTACAATGGCCGATTCAACCTTACAAAGACATATTGGGGTCTTGCTTCCACTGATATCGCAATAGGAAAATCGATGTTTTTTACCGATTTGAATGCCGATGGGTACCTTGATATTGTCATAGCTCCGGCTGTGTTGGATGGGGCGATAAATCGATCTATTCCGAGAAATATAGCGGAAGGGGGATCAACACGTGCGACTCCTGTTGAAAATTCATGGAAGGTATTCAAATTTACAGGTTCGTGTTTTGTTGATTCTAACTTTTTGTTGCCTGTCCATGGCGGTTCTGATTACCTGTTTTTAGATGTTGATATGGATGGATATCCTGATTTGGTGGAGCGAGGGCGTTATAATCGGAATACCAGTCGTTCTGGTCGAGGTTCTAATATATCAATATACAGAAATATAAACGGGGCTATCCAAATAGAACATCGTCTATCTTCCTCAGTGTCTGCATCCAATCTCATTCCATGTAATATCACAAATTATCGCGGCACAAGCAGTTTGATTTCGGTTACTGGATATGAGGTCAAAAGCTATGGGTTCAGCGCAAACACTTCAAGTAATAGACTATTGACTTCTGTTGTTGATAGTTACGGGACTGTGACTGAGGATAGGTTTGTCGATATGTCGAGCCAAGAGATATTGAGCCTTTCTGGCACTCCATATTCAGAGGTATATTCAATAGATAAATCTCGTTCATATTCGCTGGTGAATGGCTTTGTGCGGAGGATATTTCCGTTGAATCTTCTCCGTGAATCCACAACTACGGATTTATCCTCAACAAGGTTGGCGCATAATAGTTATATTTATTACGATGCTGTTGCCAACAGTCGTGGACTTGGTTTTTGTGGCTTCGGGAAAGTCTCCGCTCTTGATATGCTGTCGCAGCGGTCCAGTGAATGGATCACAACAATTGAGAAGCGGGATCCTGAAAACTCGGGTGTGGTTACGGAGGCGAATAGGTATCTTGGTAATGTGACATCTTCCGCATCGCCATTTGAAACTATTTCCTATACTTGGAATAAGGTATATGGTACTTATAGGAAGTATCATCCGCGCTTGTATTCATCATTGTCGGTGGACAATTTGACAGGGAAAAAGATCACGACAACTTATTCTTATGATGCTTTTGATTATCCTATAAAGATTGTCACGGGTGTTGGGGATGGTTCGAGTTCTGAGACGGTCGAAATCACATATTCGCATAAACGGAATCCTTCACAGTATGTTCTTGGCTTGGAGGCCAATCGTAAGGTTACAAGAAAATCTGCCAATCAATCTACGTGGATTGACCGGAGTGTCACATCGTATGATGAGTCTGTTTTGAGACCATCTTCTGTCGTAACATTTACTGGTGTGGATGGCGGCAAGAAAACCGGAGAGACAAGGTGGACGTATGATGGTTATGGCAATGTCTTGTCTGAAAAGTCGGCACCATATTCAAGTACAGCTTTTGTGGGTGAGTCTTATATCTATGATGACTATGGCCGATTTATAAAATCCAAGACTGATGCGTTAGGACGAACAACCAGTTATTCGCTGTACAATTTTTATGGTTCACCTTCGGTTGTTGAGGATGCAAAAGGTCGTTCCACTTACTATGATTATGATTGTTTCGGAAATGTGATAAGAAAGCGATACCCTGATTTGTCTGAAGAAACAGTGGAAACCGAATGGGGCGGTGAGGGCCTTTATACTGTGACGAAATCTGTTACCCAACAACCTGTCTCGAAAATCCATTATAATGCCGCCGGAAGAGAGGTAAGGTCGGAGGTTCAACGTTTTGATGGTACTTGGCTTGTCACTGACACTGAATATCGTGCAGATGGTTTGGTGGACAAGGTCTCATTGCCATTCAAGGGGGATTCGGCATCTGGATGGGCTGTGTATGATTATGATGCCTATAAACGTCCAATCAAAATAGAGGAGGCTTCAGGGAAAGTCTCTACGTGGGCTTATTCAGGGTTGTCGATGACAACAACGGGAGAGGGCATCTCCTCTACTAAAACTTCAGATCAGTCAGGACGTGTGTGTAGCATACAGGATCCCGGAGGAGAGATAACCTACAGTTATCGTCCGGATGGTCAACTTGAGCAGGTTGTGGCTCCGGAAAATGTCTTGACAAGTTTTGAGTATGACTCATACGGAAGAAGGATAAAGATCATAGACCCAAGCGCAGGCGTCAGATCCACTTCTTATGTGAATAATAATGATGGATCCTCCGTTGTAACGGAAACAAATCCGAATGGATCTGTGGTCACCTACTTGGATGTGTATGGTCGTAAGACAAAGGTTGAAAGGCTCGGAGAATATAACACTGTTTACACTTACTCTGACGATAACCTTCTTATTAGTGAGGTTTCTACCAATGGAACATCGACTGTCTATGCTTATGACAATTTGGATAGGGTGTCAAGTGTAAAGACCACAGTGCCTGACGGCAAATGGCTTTTGAAGGAATATACTTACGGAGATGGCAGTGTTGTGAACACTGTAAAGTATTCAAGTCAGGATGGTGAGATTGCAACCGAGGTGTATTCATATTCCAATGGTTACAATGTTCAGATTGCACTTGCCGTAGGAACGGTTATTTGGCGTCTTGCTGAAGAGAATAACTTTGGCCAGCTTACCCGTGCATTAACAGGGAATGTTGACAGATTCTATTCATTTGATGCACACGGCCTTCCTACTGGACGAACCCTTGGGACAGTCCAAGAATTCGCTTATGACTTTGATCCTGTCACAGGAAATCTTAATGATAGATTCGATGCTGTTAATAGTGCGGGGGAGGTATTTGGATATGACGATCTCAATAGATTGGATACAGTTATCCCGGATGCTTACGGTGATTTGCCTCAATATTCTGTGTCTTATAGACCCAACGGCAATATTTCCGAGAAGGAAGGTACAGGGGTTTTCTCTTATGAAAGCAATGCAAGACCTTATCAACTGACTAAAATTGACCTTGAGGGCGGCGTAGATGTTCCACAAGTACCGCAGTCAATCTCATATACTTGCTACAGCCGTCTTTCCCGGATAATTGAGAATGGAGTAAGTTGCTCTTTTACTTATGACGGCGATGGAAATAGGACAAAGATGCTGATAGCAAACGGAGCGACACCTATTCTTTCAAGATATTATATTGGAGGACAGTATGAAATTGATGCGAAGGCTGATGGGACAGTCCAAAGGCTATATCTTGGTGGAGATGCCTATTCCGCACCGATGGTGTATGTCAAGGATGATTCCAGTCCGTGGTTGCTTTACAACATCGGCCGAGACTATCTTGGGAGTGTGACCTGCATCACGTCAGTTGATGGGGCACTTGTGGCGGAGTACAGTTATGATCCGTGGGGACGTCTCCGTAATCCAGAGACTCTCGAGTTGTACGCAAGTGGTGAAGAACCGGAACTCTTCCTCGGAAGAGGTTTCACTGGCCACGAACATCTTCCATATTTCGGACTGATCAATATGAATGCCCGTCTCTATGATCCGTTCACAGGCCGTTTCCTCAGTCCCGACCCTTACATTCAGGCGCCGGATTTCACCCAGAATTATAATCGTTACTCTTACGCTCTTAACAATCCCCTGAAGTATGGGGATCCGAATGGAGAGTTTGTTATTACAACCACTACATTAATAGTAGGAGCAATATTTTTAAGTGCTGCGTACGGAGGGTATAAAGCTTATACAATTGCTGATAAAGGAGGGTACAAAGGTTGGGATAAGGTTTTGAGAGCTGCTGGTGGATGTGTGGTAGGTGCGATATCTTGTGCGGCATCAATATATACGGGAGGTGCTGTTGCTGGAGCGCTTGGCTCTTTAGGGGGATTTTGGGGAGGTGCGATTGTTGGAGCTGCAGGAGGCGCAGTCGGAGGGGCTATGTCGGGTGCTGGTATGACTGCAATTGCCGGAGGTGATGGTGAGGCTATGCTGAAGAGTGCTGGCATTGGTGCTTTATCTGGTGCGGCAACAGGCGCTCTGGTTGGCGGTGTCGCCAATGGATGCGTTGCATTAAAGAACAAGCAGACTTTTTGGACTGGCTCACCGAAGGTCCCTGCTCCGTCAGAGGCTATCAGACCACCTTTGAAGGATGGTGGTCCCAAGATTAAGCCTGTGGAACTTAAGAGTCCGGAACCTTTGGCAGATCTTCCATCGTCAAGAACTCCGAATACGACACCGATGTCTAAAGGCAAAATGGGTGTTGAAATGACTTTGCAACAGTTAAGAGAACAAGGTGTAAATAATGCAGTTACAGAGGTTGCCTATGATTTGAATGGTGTCAGGGGGCGATTTGATATAGGATATTATGATGTAAAAAAAGATGTGTTTAATCTTATTGAAGTTAAGACTGGTTTGAATGCGAGATATACACATAACCAAATGATAAATTATCCACAGATTATGAATCAGCATCCGTCGGTGGTTTTTCATGGGGGTAAAGCGGAAATGATGATGTCAACAACAGGATATTCTGTCGGTACGCAAGTAACAAATTACAATTTTATAATCTTTCATTATTATTTTTAATATTATGAAACCAAAAGGAAATAGCATTAAAGAAAACATTGATGCAATGTGCAAAAGTCTTGGGTTTAAAAAAGATAGAAAATCCGGACATTATATGAGAGAAGTAACTCCAGGATTGGAGGATTCCATCCATTTTTTCTTTAAACCTTATTCAGGCAAGGCTGTGTCTGTTAGCTTTATTGTGGGGATTTACTTGAAAGAACTTGTAGATTTGATTGATGAATTATATGAAAAGACTGATGGCTACAAGAGTCTGCTTTGGCTATGGTGTGGAGACCTTTTGCCTGAACCAAAAGTGATTCAATGGATGTATTATACTGAAAATAGAGATCCCAAACAATTGTGTGACGAGATAAGACAATTTATAGTTGACTATGCAGAGCCTTTCTTTGTGCGTAATCACGATTGGAAAGATATTTCGGATTCTATCCTTAAGAGAAAATATGCAAATGCGGAAGGGGCTCCTGTCGCAGTGGCTATGTATTACCGTGGCGAGCAGGAACGTGGTATAGACTATTGGGAAGGTATCCTAAAGGGTCGCGATCATAGGAACGAGAAGGACGAACTCTTTCTTAAAAAATATAGGTGCCTTCCTCCTTATGATGGTGACATATAGAGACGATATTCAGTAGAGGCTATTGAAGGTACTAGAAAGAGAAAAGAACAATAATTCGATTTTTGAAATGAAAATAATTCCCAATAAGTTGATAACTATCTTGCTGTCAATAATTGTATTGCTATTATCGGTGGCGATATTAAATTCGTGCGCAAGCACAAAAGGTTACTATGGTCGGGCAGAGATGACCGTGGCAGTGGTCAGTTCGCAGAAACACAACGTGACGGTCGGCAAGAAGAATAGTTGGGAGATAGCGTACCTCTGCAAGGTTGATGACAGGGTGGTGGGAAACAACTTCAAGGGGTTCCCGTCGAAGTGCAAGGTGCTCCCGGGACGCAGGACGATTGAGGTGGAGCATCACCAGCAGTGGAAGGACAATTCCTCCGGCCTTGTGGTTGCAGGTGCGATGTTCGGTGCGATAGGCGGAGCGATTGCGGGTGCGGCAGCAGCCAATAGTCCACATCTTCATTACGCGATCACATTTGATGCAGAGCAAGGCCAATCGTATATCATCAATGTTGAGACAGCCTCGGAATCATCCGAACCGACCTTCTCGGTAATCGATTCCGTTTCTGGTGATTTGGTGCAAATAATTAATGTCGTTCCATTGAATTAAGACTGTGGAAATAAATTTTAGATACCTGTTTTTATGTTTAGAAGAATTATAGTTGTAGCCTTTTTGTTGCTATCCTTTATGTGTCTGTCAGTTAATGGTCAGACAGCCATAGTATATTCCTACGATTCAGCGGGGAATCGAACCTCAAGAACCACAGTGGAAGCGACCGATGTCGCATCGGTGTCATCAGTGATGCCCATTGATGCCTATGGCCGGTTAAACAGCTCTCCGGCAGTCTCTAATATTCTCTGTAATATCGCTTCTCTTGCGTCCGGTGAGGTTGAGGAAAAAGCGGAAAATTCATCACTTATGTGGCGCTTTGATTTTCTTGAGAACAAGCGTCCAATGAATGAATATGCTCACAACATAGGGAAATATGGCTGGATGAGTCTTTCTTGGATTGATTTCTACAAACGTGATTGGATAGGAAATGAGGCGCTTTTATAATGCGATAATCGGGACTTGTTCAGTTCTGTTCCTTTGGGGCGCAGTTGAGGTGACTGGAACTGCGCAGTCCGTTAAGGCTCGGATTGACAGTACTGTGGTTGATCTTGGCAACGGCGACGTTGTCGTCAAGTACAGTGTCAAGCCGTTTGATTTCGGGACGCTGCATCACCCAGACCCGGCACAGAGACGGTCTCTTGTCTTTTCTGAAGAGGAGAAAAATCAGCATTTCGACACGTTCCGGGCTTCCCAAGAGGCTATTGTCTCGGTGAGAAAGTCCCCGAGGCGAGCCTCGGTTCAGGCGGATTTTTCTGATTATGCTGTCGGAGAGATTCCGATGGAGGCTGGTGTCTCGCCAACAGGAGCGAGAACTTACCAGATTCCTATTGTGACAGCAGCCGGATTCAAATTGACACCGTCAATAGCCCTTGGGTACAACAGCCAGGCTGGCGAAGGTTGGGTCGGTTACGGATGGGATATTCAAGGATTGTCAACCATCAGCTTGATCAATAAGAATGTTTATTATCACGGTGTGGCGAAAGGGGCAAGTGTGGAGGATAAAGATGCGGTGTTTGCTCTTGATGGTGTACCGCTTGTCCGGAACTCCAATTCCGCCACCTCCGCCGCTTACCCATTGGAGACTGCATCAGGGCATATTCTGGTGGCTCCGGAGAAGAATTCGCAAGGGTATGTGGTGAGGTTTACGGCGTTGTACCCTAATGGTCTTACGGTTGTGTATGGTGCGGAATCAGACAACGCTTTCAATTTGCCATCATATCCTGCAGTCGAGTCCCGTGATCTTGAAGGGAACAAGATCGAATTTGACTATTATTTGGACTTGGTTTACGGCAATCATAGAATTTCTTCGATACGCTATGGTTTTGATCCGTCCGGGCATCACAAGGGAGAGATTGAGTTTGATTATGCCATTTATCCGATATCAATTGTCCGATATTGCTATGGGGCGGAATTTTATCGCAACTACAGGGTGGCGAGTATTGTCTCCAAGAACAAAGGAGATGTAATAGGACGATACTCGCTTTCATATGATGAAAAGGACAATGAGTTTCTTCTGTCTAATGTTGGATATTCATCTGGTTCAGAATTGCTTCGCCCTCTTGAGTTTGTGTATGGTGAAGAAGAGTCGGAGCAGGAAAATCCAGATCGTTTGTGCAAGAATAGTGACTTCTTGCTTCTGTCAAGCGCGTTCACACAAGAAGAGGTGGATCTTTACTATAGGAGAGGAAAGTTTGTCGCAAACAGTTTCAATGACGGTCTGCTGATTTATCCTAATTTCCCAGAATACGGAGTCACTGATCATTATAAGCCTTTGTTCGGACATAACTATTATGAGTTCGGCAGCCTGTATCCCAAGGAACAGAAAATCTTGTTCGCTCCGAGTCTCTCTGATTATAATGATGTGGATGGTAGCATAATCACAGGCGAAGGATTTCAGACGATTGAAGCCGTTGATGTGAATGGTGATGGGATTGATGAGATTGTAAAAGTTAATTTTAACGGAACAGTTAATTCCTATACAAAACTATTGATTACAGTCTATAAATGTAATAGTTCCGGAATCCCGGTCGTGGACTATTCGTTCACCGTGTTGGTCAACGGGGTGCATTCAAACAAGTATTTCACAAGTCCGGCGAGGAGGTCTTATTATTGGGGAGATTTTTCCGGGGACGGGAAAATCCAACTTCTTACTGTTGCGTTTGATAAGAACTACAATAATACGATAACCTACGATCAGGTGTCTTATGCGGCATTGATTGACATCTCCGGAAAACGTAAGCTGTCCGAAGAGGAGTTGTTCGCTTTCCCGATAGACAAGGCGGGATGCCTTATCACCTGTGACATTGACAACGACACAAGGACAGAACTGTGTTATGCTACAACTTCCGGTTTGGAGGTTTACAGACTCTCGTCCAATAATACTTTTCGTAAGGAGGCAACTTATGGGAATGTGAATTCTGACATCCTATCATCCGAAAGTCGTCCGTATTATATTGCTGATGTTAACGGTGACGGATATATTGATATCTTGAGAGCTCCTTCTGTAGGAACAAGTTCATTATGGACAGATTATGCTTTTACAGGCACTAAGTTTGAAACATTCTATCTGAATATTGCGTCAAGAGCGGAAGAGGATGTGTTTATGTTTATGGATGTCAACCGTGATGGACTGGCGGATCTTGTGAAGGTTAGCGGAACAACTTTGGGTACGTATATGAATCAGGACAAGGACGGATTTGGAGCTTTTATGCAATCACCTTCGAGTGTGACGAACACAAAAGGAATCATTCCTGCCAATGTCGTGGATTATATGGGGATGAGCAACTTCATTAAGGTCGATGGTTTTTATGTGTATGAATATTATTACACGTCACTTTCACCGAAGAAGCGTCATTTGACAAAATCCGTGGATAGTTTTGGCAGGACGTTATATAACACCTACACATATCTCCCAAAGAACAGTTTGTATTGGACAGACAATTCTGTTTCGGTTACTAATTCGGATGGTTATGCGCAACGGACGTTGCCTATTTATGTTCTTTCCCGTGAGGAAGCGTGTCAGTCTGACGACAATCCATCAACCCGCTATCTTAGCAAATACTACAGTTATTATAATGGGGTGGTTCATAACAAAGGGCTTGGCTTCTGCGGATTCTCCAAGATAAGATCCTATGACTATACGGGAAATGTTGTCGAGATTGTTGACCAGACACTTGATCCGGAGAAACGTGGTGTGGTCACAAAGGTTGAGACTCGCCACAAGTCTGTGCGAGATGCTCCATATTCAACGACAGTAAGCACTTACGACAACAACAGCACAACCTACGGTAAGTTGAATCCGCGCTTGACTCAGAGCGAAACCGCTGATGACCTTACTGGTGTCAATACAACGGTTAGTTATGCTTATGACAGTTTTGACTACCCGACATCAGTGCAGACCAGCCGCAGGATTGGTTCGGGAGAATCTCAAACGGAGACGGTTTATCGTACCTACCAGCATAATGTGGTCTTATCCAAATATGTCCTTGGAATTGTGACGGAGGAGAGTGTGGTAAAGAAGGACAATGGCAATTCTTCGCTGTCTTGGAAAGAGCGTTCGGTCACCACTTATGACGACTTATTCAGACCGTTGACAAATAAGAAGTTTGTGGGAGAATATGGCTTGTCTGGAGTGATGATTCTGGATCCGGCATCGCGCGCGGATTCTGAAATCCAGCGACAGATCAGCTTTTCAGATGCCACGAATCTTGTGTCAGAGACGCATTGGCAGTACGATAGCCACGGCAATGTGATTTCTGAGAAAACCGCTCCTTATGGTGCGGAGGAATTCTTGGGAGACACCTATGTCTATGACGAGGACGGGCGTTATATTCTGTCAAAGACAGATGCCTTGGGTCATACCACCACTTATGGCGAGTATGATAAATTCGGTAATCCGGAAACGGAGACAGACTATCGCGGTCGGGTCACATCGTTCACTTATGATGGCCTCGGAAATTTGGTCAAAACAACGACCCCAGATGGCGCGGAGGCGCAAATAGATGTTGCTTGGGGAGGCCACGGCTTGTATTCTGTTACCAAGACAGAGACAAATAGGCCAGATCGTGTCACGTATTACGATGCTCTTGGCAGGGATCTGCGTGGCGGAATCAAACGCTTTGACGGTCAATGGCAGTACGTGGACAAAGAATATGATTCCAAAGGGCGAGTGAGCCGGATCTCGCTTCCATTCCGTGATGTCCAGGCCGCTTATTGGAGCACATATTCTTATGATGAATATGGTCGTCCGCTCAGTTTGGTCGAAGCTTCAGGGAAAAACTCTTCCTGGGCCTACAATGGTGTTAGCGTGACCACCGTAAAAGATGGAATCACCTCAACACGAACCACAGATGCGAGTGGCAATGTGATAAGTGTCTCTGACGCAGGAGGAACCATAACCTACACATTGCGCAATGATGGCCAACCATCATCGATCACGGCTCCCGGTAACGTGGTTACTTCTTTTACTTACGATGGTTATGGCCGTCGCATCAAGATAGAGGATCCGAGTGCTGGAATTCAGATAGATTCCTGTGTGTGGAATAGTGATGGATCTTCTGTACAGACCCATACGAATCCAAACGGCTCGATTATCACCTACAAAGACAAGTATGGTAGAACTACATCCGTCGAGCGGCCTGGCGAGTATAACACTACTTACGCCTACGATGATGATGGCCGTCTGATTTCAGAGCAATCGACCAATGGCACAGGCGTGGAATATACCTATGACATTTTTGACCGTGTGTCATCATCCCGCGAGACCGTTCCTGACGGAAAGTGGCTTAGGAAGAGTTATTGCTATGGTAACCAAGGGGTGCTTCTGAGTGTGCAGTATGAGTCGCAGGGCGGAGTGATTACGACCGAGAACTATACCTATGATAATGGTTATAACACGATAATCACGCTTCCGGATGAAACCATAGTGCGCTGCCTCGTGTCTGAAAACGACCTTGGTTTGGCTACAGGAATTATTACTGGTGTGATTGGAAGGGAGTATGGATTCACCGCCTTTGGTCTTCCGACTTACAGGAAAATAGATGACGGTAATCTGCAGGATTTCACCTATCAGTTTGATCCTTTGACAGGTAATCTGTTGGTACGAACAGACGGTTCGAACAACCAGACGGAGCAATTCGGCTACGACAATTTGAATCGCTTGACATCGATTGGGAACAGAGTCATCGCTTATGCGGACAACGGCAACATCACTTCGATGGACGGTGTCGGAGCCATGGATTATGGCACATCATCACGGCCTTACCAGATAACTGCCTTGCATCCGGAGTCGGAAGGCCTGGTTCCTTCCCGTGTCCAGAATGTGTCGTACACCTGTTACAACCGCCCTTCGATTTTGACAGAAGGGGGAAGAAGTGCCGCATTCACCTATGACGGTGATGGTAACCGTGTGAAGATGTATGTTGCGGATGGTTCCACGCAATTGCTGACGCGGTATTATGTTGGCGATCGTTACGAGTTCGATCAGACTTCTGGCGGTACGAAAGAGCGTTTATACCTTGGTGGTGATGCCTATTCGGCTCCGATGGTGCTTCAGCGCGAGAATGGAGGGAATTGGGTTGCCTGCAACATAGGCCGTGACTACCTCGGCAACATAACTCACATCGCGACACTGAACGGAACTCTTGTGGCTGAGTACAGTTACGATCCGTGGGGACGGCTTCGTGATCCGGAGACTCTTGAGATCTACGCTGCCGGAGAGGAACCAGAACTGTTCCTTGGCCGTGGCTTTACAGGTCACGAGCATCTGACTTGGTTCGGCCTGATCAATATGAACGCCCGTCTTTATGATCCACTCCTTGGCCGTTTCCTCAGCCCAGATCCTTATGTTCAGGCTCCGGATTTCACCCAGAACTTCAACCGTTACTCCTATGCATTGAATAATCCGCTGAAATATACGGATGAGAGCGGCGAATTTGTTTTTACCACTATGTTGACAGTCGCGGGGATTACAGCTGCGATATTCGGTCTTGGAAATCTTACGGTGCATGCGATGCGGGGTGATAATTTGGATGGTTTGAATTGGATTAAATATCTCGTGTCTGGGGCGGCTGCTGGCTTTGTTGTCGGAGCGATGGCATATACAGGATGGTGCGGAATAGGCGCAATGTCGAATATGGCTGGTTTTTGGGGGACGGTTGGAAAAATTGCGAAGTATGGGGCTATTGGTATAGAAGGTCTGCACGTGACATCCACTGTTGTCGGTGCGGCGGGAGGCTTGATTAATAAAGGTTGGAAAGGTTTGGGAAACTCAATGAAAGTACTTTTAGGTAATTTCTATTTGGATGAGAATGCATCATTCTTTAAAAGTATCTGGCAAGGTGTTTCACGCCATACTTGGGAAACTCTACAGACTGGACTTGGTTACGATTACACTCAATTCCGAAATGCTTTCGGCTCATCAATAGACAGGGTGGATTATTATAGAGGGGCAACTTTTGCTACAAATGAGAACTCACAAGATCATCAAGGGATTACCATCGGATCTTTTATCAATATGGATATTAATGGTAAAATTCCCTCTGGTAAATTTGATGATTATGTTGAAAGGGATGATCAAATGTATGCGCACGAATATGGCCATATAATTCAGAGTAGAAGATTTGGACTGGGATATCCAATAATAGGATTGTTAAGCCTTGGAAGTGCAATGTTGGACTTTGTATTTAATACAGGCCATAATCACGATAACTTTTTTACCGAAGTTATGGCTAATAAATATGCAGAGCCAATATTCCCTAACTATCAGTGGGGAACTACTAAATATCCAACAAAATATTGATTATGAGAAAGTTTATTTTATCATTTAGCTGTGCAATATTGCTTGGTTGTGACAAGTTTGTTGTGTTTGATTATTATTTGCGGGGAGAATTTGATGCGGTATATTGCTATATACCAGAAAAAGGAATACCTTGTAAGAAAGACACTGCCATTAGTTTTTCTGCGGAGGAGTTGGTCCTTTTACATCTCAAAAAAGATTCAGAAGGGCAAAACTACGGGCGTATCGATTATGGAATAGAGAATATTGATGGCCTGTTCCGAAGATGGGACTGTGATACGGTGTCTTTCTTTATTTTTGATTCAAAAGTTGTTGAAAATAATACGTGGGAGGACGTAGTACGAAACTATATGGTTTTGCAGCGTTATGATTTTTCGAAAGAGGATTTGGCTCGTTTAAACTGTCAAATATTTTACCCGCCAACGGAGGAGATGTCAGAGATTCATATGTTTCCACCATATAAGAAAGTTAAAGCTCGTTAGAATGGTTTTATGGTTAAAACGTGTGAAGTATGAACGTCCAGAATCGAAATACTTTTAATGGGGAAGCCTTGAAGGCGTTCTCGTTGACCGAGTTGCTGGTAGTCCTTGTGATCATCGGGATTCTGGTGCTGGTTGCGATGCCGAACCTGATGCCGCTGATCTCAAGGGCTAAGGCGACCGAGGCCCAACAGCAACTTACTTTCCTGCATTCGTTGGAAAAGAGTTATTTCTACACCTATTCACAATATTCCAGTGATTTGGAGGAACTTGGGTTTGAACAGGCCGTTCTTGTGACGGATGGCGGAAACGCCAATTATCGCATCGAGGTCGTGGAGGCCGGGGAGAACGGTTTCAAGGCTCAGGCGGTCTCAGTGGTTGACTTTGACAAGGACGGGGTCTTTAACGTTTGGGAGATTGATCAAGACAAGAACTTGAAGGAGACGGTGAAGGACTGATGCGATGTTGAGGTTACTTTCCATATTCCCACTTACGGTTATGATGGTTTCTGATGCGAGGAGTCGAACAGTGTCATTCTGGTGGCTGTCTGCTTTCGGGTTGGTTCTTGTTGTGGCCGGAGTGGTTGAGGATGGATGGCGAGAGACGCTGATCAACATTGTGTGCAACCTCTTTGTCATTTTTGTGATAGGAGCATCTTTGTTGGTATATTCAAAAATACGGAAGCGGTCGTTGATGGAGATGCTTGGTATAGGGGATGTCATATTCCTTGCCGTGCTGACATCGGCTTTCGGAGTAGAGGTTTATCTCAGGTTTTTGATAGTGTCAGCCATTCTTGCATTGTTGTCCTGTCCACTGTTCAGAAGGATGCAGCCTGGTTTGACGGGGATTCCTCTCGTTACTGTTTTCGGAGTTTGTTTTATCATATTCATACTTTTCAGAGTTTTTTATGGAGCGTGGTGGATTTGATTTGAACAGCATTACTGTGCGTACCGAGGCCTTACAGGTGCTTACTTCGGAAGAGGCGGCTTATTACAGGTTGCTCCCGTATGACGTGGATGTCGATGGAAGTTTACTCTGTTTGGGTGAGGAGGGCAGAGACTATGCCGATGCCATTCGGGACTTGGATCTCTTGTTTGGAAAGAAGATGTCTGTCAGGTACGTCCCGGTTGAGGATTTATCACGTTTGTTGGCGATTCATTACAGACAGTCTGGGGTGCGGTCCACAGCCACGGTGTCTGATGTCATAGAGGATGTTCCGTCATTGATCGAGGATGCGTACCGGATGCGGGCAAGTGACATCCATATGGAACCATCAGAGCATCGTTGCAGGATCCGTTTCCGTGTTGATGGGAAACTTCTGGAACGGCACGTCATCCGCAAATCGTCTTACACGTCACTGGTCAACCGCATCAAGATTATGTCCAATCTGGATATCTCCGAGAAACGACTTCCGCAGGACGGCCGCATAATTTACGAGGGAAACGATGTGCGTTTCGACATTAGAACATCCATACTTCCAACGATATACGGAGAGAAGATCGTACTGCGTCTCCTCACAATGAATGACAGGCATCTATCCCTTTCCGAACTTGGGCTTGACGAACGGCAGTACAAGGATTATCTGGCGGCTGTGTCTCACCCTCACGGGATGATCTTGATAAGCGGACCGACTGGGTCGGGCAAGAGTACAACGCTCTATGCGACGCTGGAACTGCTTAATCGTGGGGACAACAACATTGTCACAATCGAGGATCCTGTCGAGTACACTTTGGAAGGCGTGAATCAGGTGCAACTAAAGGAAGAGATCGGGCTCGACTTCCCGATGGCCCTCAGAACTTTCCTGCGTCAGGACCCGGACATCATTATGCTTGGTGAAATACGTGACGAGGCTACGGCTGAGATGGCTGTGCGTAGTTCACTTACAGGGCATTTGTTGCTTTCGACACTTCACACGAACAGTGCCTGGGGATGCGTCACCCGTCTTGTGGATATGGGAATTCATCCTTACCTGCTTTCTGAAACGTTGGTAGCTTGTGTGGCGCAACGTCTTGTCCGCACATTGTGCCTTCATTGCAAGAAAGAGGATGCCTCTGATCCGGTAATGTTGAACCGGCTTGGAATGCCATTGGACACAAGAACTTATGTGGCTTCGGGATGTGAGCATTGCTATTATACGGGTTATAGTGGGCGTAGGGCTATCTATGAGGTGATTCCGATTGACGGAGAACTCGGGCAGGCGGTGAAAGAGGTGAGAGGAGACGTTGACGAACTTCTGAGGTCTCGTGGACTCAAGACTCTTCGTGATTCGGCCATAGAGTTGTATGCTGATGGCCAGACTTCACTTGATGACATCCTCCCGTTTATGAATTGATTGATGCGCAATGAGAATAAAACAAATAATATTCCTTCTGTCAGCTTTGCTTGTGTGCCGTGCGGCGGTCGCTCAAAGTGGTGACCGTTTGATGAGAATCAGAGAGAGTCTGGACAGCTTGGCGGCCACCGATGCCCGTTACAATGAACCGATTGACCTTTCCGTGACTAATTTCTCTGTAGCGGATTTGTTGAAAACCATTGCGATAGAGAACAGTCTTAATGTGAATCTATCCTTGGACAAGATTCGTGGACAGATAACCTGTAATCTTGAGCGGGTTCCTGTCAAAGATGTGTTGCTGCTTTGCTGTAAGGATTGTGGTTTGAACTTGACCGTGGAATCGGGAATCATCACGGTGTCTCCGTGGCAGCCGTCTGAATCGTTACCACAAATAACCATAGCACGAGATTCTTCTGGACTTTTCAGTATGGATTTCTCAGGGTGCACACTGGATGCTTTGACACGTAGGCTGGTAGCTGAGACTGGCGACAATATAGTGTTCGCTCCGTCGCTGGCGGAACGAAGGGTGTCAGGTTTCGGTGCCGGAATGAATGTTGACCAAATGATGGAGAACATCTCGATGTCAAATGGTTTGAGGTGTAAGAAAAACGATTCGGGTACTTGGATGATAAGCGAGCGTGGCCGTGACAAAGGCTCATATTTCCCTGAAGAAGATGCTCCTACCACATCGTTCTGTGTCCGATTGTTCCAGATGCGATACCGTACTATCGATAATGTGGTCGAGATTATCCCCACTCAGTTGAAGAAAGACATTGAGATCAAAGTGTTTCCGGATCAGAACAGTTTTGTGCTCAGTGGAGGGCAGCCTGATGTGGAAGCTTTGGAAAGATACCTGCGGGATATAGACAAAAGTGTTCCTCTGATTTCCATCGATGTCATCATTGTGGATGCGCTTGACCGAAAGAGCCGGTCAACGGGTGTCACTTTCGGAAAGGGGAAAGAGGCTTCCAGTGCCTCTTATGGGACATTGTCTCCAAGTGTGGATGTCTCGCTGGGTGCCGACAAGATAAACAAACTTATCAATGCGTTCAACGGTCTGGGACTTGTCAATCTTGGTCCGGTCGGTCCTAATTTCTATGCTGATCTGAAATTGCTCGAAGAGGATGGCGTGGTCACACTCCGTTCTACACCAAAGCTTTCGACGTTGAACGGGCATAAGGCCGTGTTGAAGAGCGGTGAGGTAAAGTACTACAAAGAGAGTCAGGTAAACATCATCGGAACTCAGAATCCGCTTCAATCAGAGTCGTACCTTTGGAAGAATGTGGAGGCGAGTTTTGTCCTTGATATGACTCCCATCGTGAGCGCGGACAGCACGATAACCATAAGGATAGACCTGAATCAGGACGAGTTCACCGAACGTGACAACGGCGACCTGACAGCTCCTCCTGGGATGACTAAACGTGGTTTCAATTCCATAGTCAAGGTTAAGGACGGTGAGATGATCTTGTTGGGCGGCATAGAGAAGAATCTTACAGAGGACAGCAGTAAAGGCCTTCCTTGGATAGCAAGAGTTCCTGTCCTGCGGCTGTTCTGTGGGAATGTTACAAGAACAAAACAGACGCAGAAACTGAATGTGTTCATCAGACCTACCATTGTGTTATGAGACTGATAAGTAAGAGAATCCTCCCAGTTGAGTTGAATGGAGGAATTGCGGTCGTCCAAGATGGACTGGCGGAAAAGGGAGACATCGTGATCTTGTCGGTCTTCGGTTCCGATGTGTCATCACGTTCTTGTGATGATTCGGATCCTGTCTTGACACGTATCCAGCGAAGCGACGACTTATATTGGACAATGTATCCGGACAAGATCTGCTATGTCAGAAAATCGGTGGTGGAGTCGTCTCTGAATGACCGGAAAGATCCCTATGTTGCAGGAGTGGTAGTTGGCGAGACTCCTTATGAGACCGCAGAGCAGGCGAAGAATATGCTGTCAGCCATTGATTGGAAGCGGATTGTCATTGAACCGGATATGCTCGAAGCCGTCACAGGGCGTATATTCAGTCGCGCGCTTCTTCCTGTTTTGGGTTTCTGGTTGGTCGCCCTCCTTTGTAATTTCTTCTTGTTCTCTGACTTGGATCGGCATGTCAATGCGATGCGCCTTTCGCAGCAGGAATCCAAACGTGAGGCCAAGGCTGAAAAGGAAGTTACCGGGAAACAGCGTCAGATGTTGGCTGACTATAAGGCTATGTCTCTGCCGAAGTCATCAGTGGATATCGATGCTCTGGCCTCTGTGGTGCCGGATGGCATCCAGCTGACATTATTGTCTGTTAATTCTTCTGGATTCAGAATCAAAGGTACGGCCAAAGAGGTGTCTGACATAACGGAATATTCCAGTGCTGTCAATCGTGAATTCCCTTTGTTGGAGATAGTCTCGATTGATAAGCCGACAGGAACGTCATTGTACCAATTTGACTTTAGGATGATGAAATGAGACTGTGCCCTGGAATTTTGAAGCTTGCTGTCTTGCTTGTCGGACTGCCGATTATACTTTGGTTGGCGACATTCTCAAAGACAATGTCACTATACGGAGAGTACCGGAGCCTTTCCAAATCTGAGGTTGCGGATTCTGTCTCCTCACAGAGGTTTACGGTTTCTTGCGAGAATCGCCTTGCGGGAGATTGTCTGGTCCGGGAGATTCTGGCAGGAGAGGACGAAGTCATCATTAATGAATATGCCCCATCAGTGGAAAAATCAGACGGTGGACTTTCCATTGTTCGTGCCAGACTCCAGCTGAGGGGGCGCTTCATTCCGCTTCTCAAAGTTGTGCATCATTTAGAGAATCAACCAGAGATCTCGCTGGCGGACATTTGTTTCTCTCACAAGACTGGAAAAGATCCATTGGTGACCTTGGACTTGGATTTGATTCAATTGGTTGGAGATGAGTAGAAATATTCAATATCTTCGTGGTTTCTCGCTTCCCACTGTGCTGGTCATCTCGGTGTTGATGGCTTTGCTGATAATGTTTGCCTTTTCACTTGTTGATTTGGACAGGTTGTATTATGCAAACTATCACGAGAGGAAACAGAGAGTTCTTGACTTGCATTCCGCGTCGGCTCTTTACTGTGTGGACAGCCTTTTGACAAGCGGATCTGATTCCATAGGCGTGTGTCTTTTTGATGATGCTGAGTCTGAAGTCGGCATAAAGATCATTCCTTGGGGGCTTTATGAGATTATGATGGCATCTGTGAAGGCGTTGCCGTTCAGCCGCTCGATGATTTATGGACGTTCTTCGGAAAGTCCCACGAAAGCTGCCCTTTGGGTCGGTGACCGGAAGCGCGCTCTGTCCATTACCGGACGGACACGGATAGATGGCCCTGTCTTTGCGTCTTTGAACGGCATCAATTACACAGACTTGTCTGGCGTTCCATTTTCTGGTGAACATATTCCTGCGGATAAGTCTTTTGTCTCATCCTCAGAGCTCCCTTTGGTGGATTCTTCGGCTCTTGAACGTCTTGATTCTTTGCGTGGCTTGAGAGGAAGGGCTTGGTATCATCTTAACGATGCTGAAGGGTATCGCAGTTTCCAAAGACAGACCTCATTTGTGTATGCTCGTGACGGGGACAAGATATTCCACCTTGGCGGCAATAGGATTCTGTATGCGGACAGGCTTATATTGGGGGCGGAGTCGGAAGTGAACGGCATCCTTGCTTTCGCTCGTTCCGCCGTAATCGCTGATGGGTTCCGTGGAAGTTTGCAGTTGTTTTGCACAGACTCTGTGACTGTTGGCAGGAACGTCAGGCTTGAATCTCCTTCAGGGGTGCTGGTGTCCGGTGCCGATCATCCTTTTGTCTCATTGGCTGGCGGAAGCCGTGTGTGCGGTTATGTGGCCGTTCTTAATGATGGGAAGATCGATCAGAGACTGGAACATTCTTGCTTCAGGCAGAGGTCTGGAAGTATGATTGATGGACTATTGTATGTGGATGGATCATGTGAGCTTGAGGGTGCTGTCAATGGAGCCGCATACATTGGTGACTGCTTTTACGAGAAAGATGGTTACAAGTATCCTGGAGTTTTGAACAATGTTTCTGTCCATCGCTCCGATTCGGTTTCGTATCCTATTTTGTTAACGGGACCTTATCGGAGGCGTGAGATAAAGAAAGTTTTTTAGCTTGATGAGAAAAAAATTGTTGTCGCTTGCTTTGGTGATAGCCGTTTTGGCTGTATGGGGACTTGTCGGATTCCGTATCTGGAATTTGACTCGTCCAGAAATCACGCAAAGTGCCAAAACGGAAAAGAAGGCAGAAGATCATTCCATCCCAAATGATTCCCTTCGTCTGGACTATCGTGATCCTTTTCTGGAGTCTGGAAAGGCTAAGATTGTTGTGCCGACGGAGAAGGTTGCCGCTATTCCTGAATCTCCTGCGCAGATGCCTCCACTAAAGTACAAAGGTATGGTGAAGGGCAAGGATGGAACTGTCAAGGCTCTTGTTGAGAACAAAGGAGAGATCGTGCCTATTGCAAAAGGTGGAATGCTTGAGAAGGTTCGCATCATTGAGATTGAGCCGGAGCATATTTTGGTTCGGTTCGGAAATGAAATACATTTGATCAGAGTAAGATGAGACTGAAAGCGACGACACTTTTGGAGACCATTGTGGCTTCTTTGATATTCCTGTTGGTTTTCGGAATGGCTATGGAGGCGTTGGTTCATATTCATAAGATCAATGATCCTGATTGGGCTGCTATGGAGCGGGGTTTCAATGAGTTCCGTGATTCTTTGGTGGTGAGATCTGATGGGACACGTGAATATTCCTGGGGCACAATGCGATGGACTCGTAAGGATGCGTCGGATATAGAGGGACTTGTTGAGATCAATGTGACAGCGACGATGAAAGGTGGACAGAAAATAGAGTATCGTTATTTGAGAAATGAGGCAGATGAAATTTAAAGGGAGCACCCTTCCGGAATTGCTTGTCACTATGCTGTTAGGTGGCATTCTTCTACTGCTGGTGTTTGATGGAGTGGATATGCTTCGTATGGCTTTGTCACGATATTCATTGAGTGATTTCGGAGAGGATTTGGGCGAACTTGAACGGTATGAGATTCTTACCGAGCGTAGCGATAGCATTGACATTGGAGATAGTGTCAGATTCTTTAGGAATGGAGAAATAATAGGAGTGTGTGGAAAATGGCAATAAGTAAACGTTTGTCAGACAAGAAGAAAAAGACTTTTTACTCACAACTGTATGTCCTTTTACATTCGGGCTTGAGTTTCTCCACTTCGTTTTCTTTGTTGATTGAGAGTTCCAAAGGGAATGACAGGAGTATCTATGAAGATATCCTCGGCCGTGTCGTGTCAGGAGGTTGCCTTTGGGAGGCTATGAGAGACTCGGGAGATTTTGACAATATTGATTGCGGTGTCATAAGGATCGGAGAGGAGTCTGGAAAACTGATGGAGGCGTTGTCCTTTCTGTCCGATTATTATGACCGTAAGGAGACGCAGAGACGCACGCTTGTGAGTGCCTTGAGCTATCCAGCCATCACGCTTGTGGTGGCGGCTATTGTGTTATGCTTTATGCTGCTGGTTGTCGTACCGATGTTCGAGCAGGTATATTCAAGAATGGGAGGGGAACTTCCTGCGCTTACGCGCTTTTTGATGGGTGTGTCTTCTTCTGTGCCGTCGCTGTTTTTTGCCTCTGTGGCTCTTGTGGCATTATTCCTTGTTGTCAAACATTTCTACGGAAGCACTGATGAATATCAACGGTTGACTTCGGAGTTCATTCTGCGCGTTCCTCTGTTGGGAGGGCTTTTGAAGAAGGCGGAATTGTCTCGTTTCTGCCGGATTATGTGCCTTCTTATAGGCTCCGATGTCCCGATACTGTCGTCATTGAGTCTGGTCGGTGGGATTCTTCGTCTATATCCTTATCGTAAGGCTGTGCAAGACTCCCGCGTCGAACTTGAGTCTGGCTCTATGCTATGTGAGGCGTTCTCTCGTTATCCGGAACTATTTGACAAGAAGTTTCTTGTGATGCTTCGTGTGGGAGAGGAAACCGGAGCTTTGGATCGGATGCTGAAAACCCTTGCGGATGATACTTCCGAGGAGTTGAACTATCAGGTAAAGCAGTTGAATAATACTCTGGAACCGATTATGGTTCTGTTTATAGGTGTGGTTGTCGGTTTCGTGTTGATAGCGATGTATCTTCCTATGTTCAAACTGGGAATGGCCATTCAGTGATTATGCTCTGACTCGATTGAAATGATCATTTTGTTTATTTTAAGATTTTTTTATGTACCTTTAATGCAAGAAAAACGGACATTCGCGGATTTAGAAAATCGCAAACCATTAATGCATTGTTGAAAGATTGCCTATAGAATCATTAATCATATTACAATGAAAAGAATCATCACTTTCATCGCTGCTTTGGCGTTTGTGTCAGGCGGCATCATCTCCGCTCAGGAACAGGAACGGGAACAAGTACAGGAGCAGGAACCTATACGGGAATATTCAAAATTCAGATTCGGCCTTGAGGGAGGAGGTGGCTTCAGACTCGGCAAGATCAGCAATGACGTGTCAGATGACTTCAAATCCTACACGAAGAAACTAAGAAGAGGATTCGTGTATGGAGCCGATGCGACTTGGTTCTTCAAGGAGTTTATGGGAGTTGGTCTTCGCTACAAGGCGTTCTCGGCCAGCAATGGCGCGACGGTGACTGGCACTGACGAAAACGGCACCACTGTCACTGGTAAATTGAAAGACAACATACAGATATCATTCATCGGCCCGATGTTCTGCACAAGGTTTTCCAGCAGAAACGGCTTGCATACCCTCACGGCGGATATCGGTGTCGGTTACATAAACTATCGTGACAAAGGAATGGTCATAGAAAAGATGAAACTGACAGGAGGCACACTGGGCTTGTTGTACAACATCGGCTATGATTATGCCTTGAACAAGATGTGGTCAATAGGTGTCAACCTGTCTTCGATAGAAGGAACGCTTACCACATTGACATTGGAACAGAACGGTGTGAAGACTTCTCAAACAACTCTGGACAAGGACAAACAGGAGAATATTTCTCATATCGATCTTTCATTCACACTGAAGTTGAATCTGTAGCCTGCAAGCCGCCTCGTAGGCATCGTGCTTTTAAAGGAATATATTAATATTCAATACTATGAATAAGTTATTGACAGTTTGTGCCTCTCTTGCCATTATCACTTGCGGCTCCGTTTCGGCACAGAAGAAAGGTGAGGTCTCGATCGGAGGTATAATCGGGGTTTCTGGGGGATATTCAAGTGTCAGATCAGCGGAGAGTGGAACGCCGGCATCAACCTCCTTCAGCGCCGGGGGCGAGTTCGGCTGGTTTTTCGCTGACAACTGGAGGCTCGGAGCCTCTGTGCAATATGCTTTGGAGTCCAATCCGTATGATGAAAGCAGTGATGGGTGGCTTCGTCAGAACACCAATCTGGTTCTGGTAGGTCCCGACCTGACATATTACCTGAAAATCAGGGATGGCTTCTATATCACGCCTGGGGTTGCAATGTTCGGAACCGTCGGGAGCGTAAAGGTCGAAACCAGGGACATCTACGTAAGCAAGAATGTCGTTGGCTACGGTGTGGAATTGGCTCCAGGCGCGTTCGAGTTCCGCCCGACTCCCCATTTCGCCTTCTCCGTCAGCTTCCTGACTCTGGGCTATTCCTTCACCAACATCAAGAAGGTCGGCCAGAACGATTATGACGTAAAGACCGATGTGCTGACCTACAACCTCGCCATCCAGCCGTCCATTGGGTTAAGGTACTATTTCTGAGAATGATGTTGAGAAGTGTATGAGAAGATCGATTATATTCTTTATTTGCGTGGTGGTATTATGTCCATCGTGTTATGAGCCTGGAGACATCGGTCTGTTTTTGAGAAACGAGTCTGGGAATGAATTGTCTTGTTTTGTAGCGGATGAAATTAATTCTGGGTTTAGTTATCCAGACACATTGCTTCCTGCTAATCCAAATCCATTTTGCATTGCGGATAATATTCTAGAATCAGGTTGGATTTTTGGTCGAAGAGGGGATGATTGGAAATCCATTTTGTCATATACACGTTCTGGGACGTTATCTGTTTATATATTCAAACAATGTGGATAATCTCGGTTGGGAATATCTTAGTGAACATAATGGTTATTTGGTTCGTTATGATCTAAGGTTGGATGATTTGAAATTATTAAGTGGCACACTTTATTATCCTCCGACAATGGTAATGAGAAACATTCATATGTTCCCGCCGTATGAGAAAGTCAAAGCTCGATAACCTTTTACAAAATGCCTTCACGTTACTGTGCCACAGAGGTGGATGAGTGCACGCCACGGCTGAAAAAGTCGATGTTTAACGCAATGGTTTTTCAGCCGATGTGCGTAAGCATTCGATAAAGTACGACTGTCAGTTTGCTTAAGTGGTATATAACTTTGCGCCACTAATATAAACTGACATGCTTACACGCGAACAAATCGAAGAGATCCAGGGCGAGGCCCGGGAG
>OHJE01000243.1_pt1 | contig 32975 bp, 35 predicted proteins | sample 1568491 | NCBI WGS metagenome assembly OHJE01 (sample SAMEA3879609, study PRJEB24766) | human gut metagenome | biome: human-associated habitat; feature: feces | place: USA | collected 1985/1987
AGCAGCAGCGCCTCCCGGTAGGCTGTGGGCAGGGCCGCCATGGCATCCGCCAGGCCATGATCACCGGGCGGCGGCACTGAAATGCCATAGGTGCTCTCCTCAAAGGCCGCGTCAGACAGATGCGAACGGCCGTGGAGAATATCCAGCGCCTTACGCTCGGTGATGATCGCCACCAGGGCGCGGGTCTTGGGGCTCTCCGCCTGGGCTATTTTATCCAGATTCTCAATGATGGACACCAGCGCCTGATGCACCGCGTCCTCGGCGTCAGCCCCGTCGGGCAGCAGCCGGCGGGCAACATGGTACATGAAGCCGCTGTATGCCTCGTAGAGCGTCCGGAACTTGTCCTGCTCCGGAGCGCTGTGTAGCATTTGCAGGTATACGATCAATCTCTCACCATCCGCTCTCGTGAAGAAGTCCCCCCATCCGACGGGGCCGCCATAGGCCGCAGCGCCGGAAATTTCGCAGGCAGTGCAGCGTTTTTCACCCTTGTATGCCTAAAGCATACAATACGATGCGTCTTTGCGCAATATTAACGTACAATTTGCACAAGGGATGCCAATACGCTCACGAGAGGATGGAATGGATCGCTGCGGCTGGCAGGCGCACCGGCCGCGCAGAAATCGTCGGCCAGCTATGCCGTGGGCTGCGTGATCTGTCCCTCTATATATAAGAACGGAGAACGCGGGCAAAATTGGACACTTCATTTTGAAATTTTTATTTTTTGTATGCTCCGACAGTTTCAGACAAGAAATTTTGGGCATACTGACGACGATATGCCCTCTGAAAACGCCAAGGGGCGGACGCTGTTGTCCGCCCCTTATTTTTATCCCTTTGCCAGCACCTTTTCCAGCCAATTTTTGCCGTCCACAAAGCGGGAGACGATGAACGAGGCCACATAGTCACCGGAGGAGTTAATCATAGTAGCCGGGGGATCCATCAGGTTGCCGATGGCCACTAAAATAGGAAAGGCCATCTCCAGCACACAGCCGAAGCACGAGCCGTCCATGTGCATGGTGGCCCCTAAAGGAATCACCATTTCCGAGATGTCCCGGCTGATGCCGGTCTGCCCTGCTTCCTCCATATTGGTAGGGATAGTGGCCACCGACGAGCAGGTGCCCAGGGACACCACAGCAGGCTTGGTGATGTGCCGCAGCATGACGCCCGGCCCCCGCCGCCCGCCGCCAAACCGGGCAAACAGAGGGAACGCCGTGAACACATATATCAGGCACAGAGGATAATACACCGCCAGCGCCCGGCCATAGGCCCCGGCGATCTGCGGGCCGTAGTCGGCCACCAGATTCGCAAAAATGGCAAAAAAGGCCACCGGCGCATAATAGGTCACGAGCTTTATGAATTGCAGCATGGTTTCCGTCATGCTCCGCAGCCACTTGGCCACCGCCGTCTCCGGCCCACCGGCCATGTTGGCCGCAAAGCCGAACAGTACTGAGAACATGCTCAGCAGCATCACGCCTAAAAATCCGTAGTTTTTCAGCACAGACCTCTTTCCCATAGTCCCTCTCCTTTCCATATTTCAATTTATGATGCGGCGGCGCAGGATGTGTCTATCCCGGCGAGTCATAGCGGAATTCAAACGGAAAATCCCCGGTTTTTTGAAAAAAATAATTGACAAGTCCCACCGAATATGGTAACATAATTCTTGCCTGTCAGGGATTGACTTATGGCGGCGTAGCTCAGTTGGCTAGAGCATGCGGTTCATACCCGCAGTGTCACCGGTTCAAATCCAGTCGCCGCTACCATATTCCCCTGAGATGTGTGGCATCTCGGGGGAATCCCCTTTCAGTAAAATACGGCCCGTTGGTCAAGTGGTTAAGACACGGCCCTTTCACGGCTGTAACATGGGTTCGAGTCCCGTACGGGTCACCACACGGCAATCCGTATTGGGTTGCCGAATATGGAGGCTTAGCTCAGCTGGTTAGAGCGCCTGCTTCACACGCAGGAGGTCACTGGTTCGAGTCCAGCAGTCTCCACCAAAAAGTTCCTGATTTCTTACGAAATCAGGAACTTTTTTCTGTTTATGGCTTCAAATAGTGACGCTGCATTTTGGCGTTTTTCGCTTGACCCAAACCGTGACCCAAAAGCCGAGAGGTCAGGAAAGCACCGGAGAGGGGCGGATGGCATCATCCGTCCCTCTCGGACTATTTTTGTGGGCTACATGGTCTGGCTGATGACGCTGCCGATGGTGTCGGCGGCGGAACGCTTCATCCCCTCCGTGGCGTGAGTGTAGGTGCTGAGAGTGAAGCCCGCGTCGTAGTGGCCCAGCGCACCGGACAGCGTCTTGACGTCCACACCGTACTTGAGGGACAGCGTGGCGAAGGTGTGTCTGAGGTCGTGAAACCTGATGTGCTCCGCGCCGATGGCCTTCAGGATTTTCTCATGGGTGTGGCGGAAGGAGTCCGGGTCGAACATGGTGCCGGTCTTGGACGACACGAACAGGTAGGGACTGTGTGGGTGCTTTGCGTGTTCCTCCACCAGCAGCTCCATCGCCCGCTGCGGGATGGGCAGTTTGCGGATGGAGTTGGGCGTCTTGGGCTGGCTGACCACCAGTTCACCGTTGATACGGTTCACCTGCTTGCTGACAGAGATGGTCATGTTCTCCACATCCAAGTCCGTCCACAGCAGGGCGAGGAGCTCGCCCCGACGCAGACCGGTGGTCAGCTCCAGATAGAAGGCCGCCAGCAGCCCGCGCCGTTCCGCTTCGGCCAGATACGGGCCGATCTTGTCCTCCGGCAGTATCTTCATCTCTCGCTTTTCCAACTTCGGCAGGCGGCAGCCCTTGGCAGGATTGGTGAGGAGCAGCCGCTCCACCACCGCCTGTTCCAGACAGTTGTTCAGCAGCGTGTGGATGCCCCGTACCACGCGGGTGCTGAGACCCTTATCTTTCAGCTTGATGTGGGTATACCGTTGGATGCGGCCGGATTTTTGCAGGTCGTTGTAGAATTTTTGGATCTGGATGGTGGTCAGTTTTTCCAGCGGTGTGTTGCCCAACTCCGGAACGATGTGGTTGTCGATGTAGTTGAGGTAGTAGTCCTTGGTTTTCTCCCGCAGGCGTGGCTCGGCGTAGACCTCGTACCACAGCTTGATCCATGCGCCCAGCGCGTACGACTTGGCACGGCTCATGTCCAGCTTTTCAGCCTCCGCAATGGCCTGCTTGAGCTTTTCCTTGGCTTCGGATTGGGTTTTAGCGAGGACGCTCTTGTGGATGGGCTTGCCGGTGGTGGGATCGCAGCCTGCGGTGTAGCGGCCCTCCCAGCGGCCGTCCTTCCGCTTGCGGATGCTGCCTTCTCCGTTAGCTCGTTTCTTCGGCATGGTATCAACTCCTTTTCTTTGGTAGCCAACACACATACCACAAGCTGGCCTTAATAGCTATTGGAGATGGGCAGAGTTAAGAGAAAGTTATCAATTCCGCAGCGGGGGTTTTCTTTGGTTACAGCGTGGTCATTTTTGCGCTGTGTTGGCATCGATCCACTCCCGCAGCCTGTCCTTCGGCACTACGATGCGGCTGCCGATCTTCAGTGCAGGGAAACCCTCGCTGTGAACCAATTCATACGCTCCGGCGCGGGAGATGCCCAGCACCGCCGCCACCTGCACGACGTTCAGCATCAGGGGCAGCTCGTCGTAATTCTTATAGGTACATTCGTTCATTCACTCCTCCTTACATCATGGTCATGTCGAAACCGTGATACTGTTCATATTCTTCCTCGTAATTTTCCCGTTCCTGACGTCGGGACTGATACCACTCCACCAGCTCCTGCAGCAAGAGGCTGCTGTAATACAGCTCACGGGCAAGGTCGCTGGCCTCGCTGTCCTCGTCCTCGCAGAGGGCGCAGATGGCGGCCACTGTACCCGCCATGCCGCAGACGGCATCTTCCAGCGTAGGTGTCGGCTCACGATGGTCATAGGCAATTTCCCGGCAGGCTTGCAGATAATCCGCGCCGCCCAGCCGGAAGTACAGCTCCATATTCTCGCGCTTCAGCGTCTGGTCGAACAGCTTGCTGTCCCGGCAGCGGATGTTCTCCGGCGTGGTGTAGGTGATGTATTTCTGATTCGGCTCCCATTTCACATCGTAGCCACAGGCATTCATATACGCAACGAACTCCTGCTGCGTGCGGCTCTGCTCCATAGCCTCTTTGATATGATCCGTCAGCCGCCGCTTCCACGTCGGGATGCGGAACGGGTCGGCCTTGGACTCCGTGACGGACAAACCGTACTCCCGACAGAGTTGGCTGCAGTAGTCCTTGACCTGCTGCATCTCCCTTGCGGACTGATGGAATTTCATGCCCGTCTCGAAATTGACGGAGTTCATGATAATGTGGTTATGGATGTGGGCGGTGTTCATGTGGGTGACCACGATGCACTGGTAGCCCTTAAAATACTCCGCCAACTTCACGCCCAGCTCGTGCGCCGTTGCAAAGTCCAGCGGATCATCCGGCGCGAACGCCTGCACGATGTGGTAGTAGCCGCGGCCCTCCGTTTTGCGGAACTGCTTTTTCACCGCCTCGAATTCCGGCACCGCCGTCCGCGCTACACAGTTGACGCCGCTGATAAGCTGCTCCACCGTCTTTTCCCGGTTGGTGACATAGTCGACGATGCCCCTCAGCCCACGCGAGACAGCAATGAATTTAACGTTTGCCATGTGTTTTCATACACCTCCATGAACGGCTCCATGTTGACCAGCTCGATGTGACCCTGCCGCGCCATGACGACCAGCTGATTCAGGTTATTGCCCTGCCGACGCAGCTCGCGGATGAGGTCATCCACGCCGTCGATGACCGTCACATCCTTGTCCATGGCCGCGTCCCGCACATACTGACTGAGAGACTTGTGCGCCTTCTCCGCCTGGAGCGAGATGTATTTCTTCTGCCACCCCGCTACGCGGATGCGGATAAATTCTTCTTTCTTCATACGTTGCTCCTCCATGAAAAGGGGTGTGGGCTTAGCCCGCATGCAGCGTTTGGGGAGCGGTTTCGGCCAGGGGCCGAAAACCGTACCACAAACGCGAAACTTGCCATCGCGCCGAAGGCGCGATGCTCCGCTTTCCCCGACTCCCAGCGTCCTGTGACACTCGTCCTACCCTGCGAGGCCACACAGCGGCTCACAGAGGCGAACACGGCGGTTCTTCGGCTTGCGCCGACAGTTTCCGCTGTACCCGATGTCGTTCGGCGGCGGCTTCGGCAAGGTACAGCTGGTGCTGGGTGTGCCACTCCACCGCCTCTCGGATGGGGCGAATGTGATAACGCAGGTTGCCGTTTTTCTTCAGCCCGTTCTGCATGATGACCGATGTCGGCTCTACGGTAATGAGCCCTTTTTCGACCAGCCCTGCCACATAGCGTTTGACAGAGCTTTTGCTTTTGCCGATGGCTTTACCGATGGTTTCGTAGCTGGGCCAGCACTCGTAGGTGCGCGGATCCTCCAATCGCATCAGTACAGCGTAGGTGGCCAGCTCACCGGTACTTAAATGCAGAGAGAAGATCTCATTGGGCAGCGGTGTGAAGTTTTTCAGCTTGTTGTTTTGTAAGTTCAATACATACCTCCGATTCCTGTTGACATGGCTGCGCGAATGATGTAGACTAATTGCAATATCGATTAGACATTTCGCTTGAGTCTATCATAACAGAGGCGGCATGATCTGTCAATGCTGTCGAGCATTATTTACAATTAGTCCATAATAGGAGGGTGTTATGTGGTACTGTAAAATGTATTTCCCCGGAAGGCATGAGGTCATCGAGAGCGACGCTTTCGGCACGCAGGGAGCGCCGTCGCAGCGAAAGGTCTTTCCTTTCTTAGAGTCGCTGCTGTCCTTCACAGAACTGGACATCGGGAAGGTTGCCGTCGCGCTGCGGTGTATCTCCGATGACTTGGAGAGCCTCGACCGGGAGCGCGTGACCAACGCCATGGTCAGGCTGGGAGCACTGGCAGAGATGCACAGTTTTTTTCGCGTGCTGTATACCAAGTGGTTCTACCTTCATTCCGTAGGCTTCGGGAACACTGAGGCTGCGGTATCGGGAGCATTGGACGAGCTGCGGGCGCTGCCGGAGGAGCTGCCGCTGTACCAAAAGCAGATCCAGCGTTTCTTCGAGTTGGTACTGGATATAGACAAGGCCGGGCGCGAGCCCAGCCAGCAAGTCATGCGGTATTATCATTTTGAGCAGCCTGACCAGCCCAGCGACCCGGAGTTGTTTCCGTTCCGTCTGCTGACCACGCGCTTTGAGCCGGTGGATGGCGATACTTGCGCGCCGGTGCTATATGCGAATACCGTGGCGGATATGATCAGCTATTCTTTGCAGACTTGCGTGGAGCGCAGCATCACCGTGCGTCGCTGTAAGAACTGCGGGCGGTACTTCGCCCAGACAGGCCGCGTCAGCGCGGAGTACTGCGACCGCACACCACTCGACGGTCAGTCCAGCTGCCGTGCGATGGGGGCATTCCAGCAGTGGACGCTGAAGCAGGCGGACGACCCGGTGTTCAAGGTTTATCGCAGGGAGTACAAACGCCGCTTTGCGTGGATCAAGGCCGGGCGCATCAGCGACAGTGAGTTTTATGCGTGGAGCGAGCAGGCCAGAGAGCAGAAAAAGAAATGCGACGAGGGGATCATCACCGCGGAGGATTTCCAGCGGTGGCTGAAGGAGTCGTAAATACAAGGAGGGTGCGGTTCAGCAGAACCGCACCCTCCCCATGTTTCGTCAGCAAAGAAATTTTGGTCCTATTGTGCGCTAATGCGCGACGGACTTGTCCTCCACGGCGCGCTCCTGAAGCATCAGGAACATCGCCGTCGCTCCGCCTCCTCCAGCTTGCGCATGATCTTCTGGCGCATCGCCTCCTCCGGATCCTCCGGTGGGGAATTCTCGATCTCCGCCGCGTCATACCTTGAAGCCGCCTCGCAGGTCACCGCAGGGTTTTTCTTTACAGCGGTGCCGCGGATAGCCTGAATATCGGAATAGAGCAGGGTCTTCTTCATGACCAGCGCCTCTGTGATCTCTTTCAGAAACGCCTCGTTTTGAGCAAGGAGCGCCCTTGCCTTGCCGTAGTACCGCTCCAGCTCCGCCTGTACCGCCGCCTCGCTGCGGGCATTCAGGCTTTCGGACATATTGCTGGAGGAATCGCTTTCGACATCCAGCAGGGAGAATCCCAGTGTCCCCTCCTTGGCTGCCGCCTCACGGATACAGTTGACCGCACAGGCGATATCGTCGCTGCATCCCTCCGCGACCTGCCCCGCATACCGCATCTCCACGGCGGCCTTGCCGCCCAGGGCGATGATGGCGCTTTGTGAACCGGAGATGTATTTGCAGCAGTGGATAAAGCCGCCGCACCGGTTTTCGTCGGAGGGAAGCAGGGAGGCAAAGCCGACGCTGCCGGGGCACAGCGCTTCGCATACCACCAGATGCCCCGCCTCGTGAAGTGCCACCTTTTCGATAACTTCATCCGAAACGCGAGGCATATCCTCTTGTGCGCCATATTGCTGCTTCAGCACCACACTCACCATGTCCTCCATGTCGATGCCGGTCTTGCGGGCAAAGGCCGCACGAACCGCCGCTTCATTCAAAATAGTCTCCAGCTCGGCGCAGGAATTATAGCGCATCATCCTCGTCAGGTCTTCCATATTGACACTGTCCGAAACTCGTTTCGTTTTCAGATAGTGGGTGATGATCTCCTCCGCGTCGGACGCCGTGGGCGCTTGAAGTCCGATTTTTCGGTCAAACCGTCCGGAACGGCGCAGGGAGCTCGGCAGCTTGCGGATATCGTTTGCCGTGGCGATCACAAACACACCGGTGTCCTTCACATCGTCGATACCTGCTTGCACGGCGGCATATTCCGGCGCGTCGCAGTGGGTATCATCCTCGTTGGCAAATTTGTCCATGTCGTCCAAAAGGACAATGGACGGTGCTTTTGTCTTTGCGCTGGCAAAGGCCTGCGTAATACCGTCGATAAAGGCGTCGCCGCCCTTGTCGCGGCGTACCGTGATGGTGTGCAGCCCGCTCTCCTCCACAAAGCACCTTGCCAAAAGTGACTTGCCCAAGCCCGGGTCACCATACAGCAGCAGTCCATGGGGCAGGCGGGCGCCCATCTCCTCATAGATTTCCCGGTTACGGAGCATATCGCACAGCTGCAGCAGCTCGCGCTTGGTGGCCTTGTATCCGATGACCTTGTCAAATGCGTTCATGGTAAAATCTCCTTTTCGAATTTTGCCGCCAGTATAGCACCCATATAATTAAGACCTAATTTATATAAGCATATATAGGCTAAAAGGCGGTTTTCTGCAAAATTTCGTATAGATGCACAATACAGCACATCCGCAATCGACATATTTGCAGCGTTATGCCCACGAAATGCAGCGTTTTTTGCTGCCTGCACACGAAAAAATGGGCGGTGGAGGCCGATTTCTACCCCCAAACCGCCGAAAATAATATAAATATTTAGGTCTTATTAAAAAAGGTGCTACACTGACCGCAAATCACATTGCAGGAGGAAATGACCATGGATGTTACTTTTTCACCCGCCCTCCGTGTGTACGCGGAAATGTGGGAAATCGCCGGACGGCGACGGGCGGCGGACGCACAGTTCTCGCAGGCGTTGACACATATCCGCAGCGGCACGCCCGACGCTATGGCAAAGGCATTCGATCTATTCAAGCGCTCAGGAGCCCACAACTTTACCGAGGCGCAGTTCGCCGCCGGATGGTGCTGTGAGCACGGCTGCGGTACAAAGCGCAACTACCCGCAGGCTATCCGCTGGTATAAGCGTGCGGAGAACAACGTGACTTCCGATGTAATGAGCGCTTTTGACCCTGTGGGTGAGGCGGAGAATGCCCGGCTTCGGCTGTACTTCGAGTGCGAGTCCTACGCGGCGGCGGTGGACGCGCTGCTGGACGCACAGGAGCGGGAGGATAGCTTTATGGCTGACTACGAGGCGGCGGTGGGCGGCGACGCCATCGGGATGCTGCATCTGGGGCATCGATACTATTACGGGCAGGATGTGGCGTGTGACCAGGCAGAGGGCATCCGCTGGTATCACTGGGCCGCCGAGGCTGGCAGCGATGCCGCCATGTCGCGGCTGGCACAGATCTACGAGGCGGATAAGCACTACAAGGAGGCGGCAAGGTGGTATCGCCGCTACGCGGCGGAGCGCATCCGCTGGCGCAATCAGCGGCTGAATTGGTGAAAAAAGTTCCAAGAAATTGGTGAACTTGCATTTTTCGGCACGCTCTGCTATGATGAGTGAGAAACCTTTGGAAAAGACGGAACGATCAACCTAAAGACAAGAGAACATCAATGGAGAGAAAGGGGATTAGAATGAACAAAAAATCTACTCATCCGTTTGCACCTGAAATCCCAGAGGGAGCCACAAAACTGATTATAGGAACCATGCCTCCCTACAGATTTTGTAACACGGATGAAATGCTGTACGACGATGATGTTAATTTCTATTACGGTTCAAGAGATAATTACTTTTGGGAGCTGGTATCTGACGCGTCAGGGAAAAGACTAACTTATGCAAACACACAGGAAGCCATCAATGAGCGCAAAAAGCTTTTAGCCGACTTGCATATGGGCATGGTAGACATGATTGTGAGCTGTGTACATAAAGACGGCAAGGCGGACGATGAGTCGCTGTGTGATATAGAAGAGCGTGATAATCTAAAGGCTATCCTGCATGAGCATCCGAAAATTGACACTTTGATTTACACAAATAAAAGTGCCAATATTCTGAAGTGGGTCAACAAATCATCAGACAAGCAGTATCATGAGGGATGGGATAAAAGCAAAACCCATGCTTCAGTTGTCATCGACAAAAAAGCATATAAAGTCATTCGGCTTTATTCCCCATCTCCCTATGCGTTGAGGAGCGTCTCAAAGGAAGTTCGCAGAGAACAATATGATGTGGTTTTCAAACTGGAGTGATATGGATTGATCTATTTCTCCGCCCTTCTCCCCACGCTTTATCCAACCGACGCAGAGGCGCTGTTTGCGGCGCTGGCGGCGCACGATGTCCCCTATGCGCTGCTGGATGGCACACGGGACGTTTGGGTGCGAGACTTCATGCCGGTGCGGACAGGCTCCGGAAAGCTGGTATCCTTCCGCTATGAGCCGTCCTATCTGAAAAACGATCCTGATCTGAGAACCGATTTTCGTAAGGATCTTGCTCCGCAGCTTGGCCTGCCGGTTACATACAGCAATATCAACCTCGACGGCGGGAACGTGGTGTTCTCACCATCTGGGGCGCGCGTCCTGATCAGCGACCGCGTCTTTTCCGAAAACCCGGAGTATCCGTCTGCCGCGCTGGTGCATGAGCTTTCGGAGCTGCTGGAGGCGGAGGTTTTGATCATTCCCTCTCTGAAAAGCGACATGACCGGCCACGCCGACGGCATGGCGCGATTTCTCGACGACCGCACCGTGCTGTGCAATCGCCCGCTGTCATCCTGCGGTTTTGAGCAGCAGGTGAAGCGAGCGGTGCAGGACTGCGGCCTGGACGTGGTGGATTTTCCCTTTGTCCCGACCGGTGGGATCAGCGCCGTCGGCTGCTACCTGAACTATATGGAGACGGAACGGGTGGTTTTCCTGCCGGTGTTTGGCATTGAGCAGGATGCCGAGGCTGAAACTTCCGCGCGGCAGATTTTCAGCAAAGAGATCGTGCCCGTCAACATCCGGGAGATCGCCCAACAGGGCGGCTGTCTGAACTGCATCAGTTGGGAGGGACCTCATGCATAATGAACAGGATTTGAAGAACACGCCGGAATACCGCTCCGGTATGTTCTGCATCGTCACCTGCCCCGTCTGCGGCTATCCCACGCTGGATATGTACTGGATCTGTGAGCATTGCGGCTGGGAGTATGACATCGAGCTGCAGACGGAGGATGAGGAGTCTCCCTGCAACGGTATGTCCCTGCGGGCATACCGCGAACTATACAAAACTGGAGGTATATCTATGAATGTGACCATCTGTTCCCGCAAAGCCGCCGAGGAACTGCTGCGTACCGACACGCTCTCCCGCACGGCGGTGATCTCCTTCTGCGACCCGCCCTCCATCGGCAAGCCTGCCCCGATGCCCCCGCTGGACTACGCCGGCAAAGCGGCACAGGTGTTCACCGTGGTCGTTCACGATCTGGATCTGACAGCTCTGCCGGATGTGGGGCTGGACTACGACACCTATATGCCAGAGGCGGACGTGCTGGCGGCGTTTATCTGTCAGGCAAGGGCGGACGGGCTGGATATCCTTTGCCAGTGCGAGTACGGGCAGAGCCGCAGCGCCGCCTGCGCCGCTGCGATTTTGGAGTATTTCAACGGCACCGGTATCTCAATCTTTGCCGACTACCGCTATTACCCCAACCAAGTGGTGTATCACAAGATCATGGACGCACTGGAAAAACAAGGCACGGCAAAGGAATCACCTACATCCTGCGGTTGGTTACGAACGCCAAACAACGTGTAAATTATAGGTTGATTTTTACCTATATACGGGTATAATAAGCATAGGAGGTGTTCACCATGACCATTGATACAAAGACGATCGTTTCGGTCACCGAAGCGAATCAGAACTTCTCGCGGGTAACGCGCATTGCCGAGAAAAACGGGCAGGCGGTGATTTTCAAGAACAACAAACCCAAATATATGCTGGTGGATCTGGATGTGTCCCCCATGATCGATATGACCGATGATGAGAAGATCGATGTTGTGGCGGCGCGCATCCTGAAAAAGTACAAGCCCGCATTTATGGAGCTTGCCAAATGATCAAGTTTTCGAAAGATAAGGTGCTGCTGCTTCACAGGCTCATCGCCGAAGAAACAGGCGGCAGTATCGGTGTCCGGGATGAAGCCCTGTTGGATTCCGCATTGGAGAACGCCTTTGCCGGCTTCGGCGAGCAGGAGTTCTATCCGACCAAGGAGGAAAAGGGCGCACGGCTCGGCTATACACTCATCTCCAACCACGCTTTTGTGGACGGCAACAAGCGTATCGGCATGTACGTTATGCTGACGTTTCTGGAAGTAAACGGGATACACATGGAGTGTACCAACGAGGAAGTTGTGGAGGTCGGATTATCCGTTGCCTCCGGCACAATGGACTACGACTCGCTTCTCCAATGGGTACGCGACCACAGGATTTGACTGTTTTGAAGGAAGCCGATAGGCGGCACGCCTATTCTTTAATTACAGCGTGGTCATTTCTGCGCCGTCGCAGGGCTGACCCAAACCGTGACCCAAACACGGAAAAAAGCAGGTGGATACAGGCGGACACAGTGGATCGCCCACCGAGCCGAAAGCGCGCAAAAGGGGCGGAAAGCATTGGATATCAACGCTTTCCGACGCTCATCGCATCTTCACACGCAGGAGGTCACTGGTTCGAGTCCAGCAGTCTCCACCAAAAAAGTCCAGGAATCTCAAGGGTTTCCGGACTTTTTTATTTTTGCCAAAAATGACGTTGTTAGTAACGTGTTAGTAGTAGCACATTAGGTTAGTTTTTTAGGACGCTGTTATAGGCTTTCTCATTGACGATTTTTAGGGTGTCCATGAGCTCGTCCATGCCTCCCTGACTCGTTTAAATTGTCCGCTGCCATAGTTATAGCCGAGAATAGGCTGCATGCCGGCTGCGATGCCTATGGCAATACAGAGGGCTTGCATTTTCGCTGCGAATATGGCAAAATCGAGGAAAAGAAGCACAAGGAGGAGATGAATATGGATCTGTATCGGGACCCGGCCACCATGGATCCGGAGGAACTCCGGGCATATTTGAGTGACGTCCGCTGCGAGCTGGAGACCCTGAACGAGGACGAGCCGGAGGATGAGACCAGCGAGGAATTTGTGGATTGGGCGGAGGAGCATGAAGCCCTGGAGGATTTGGCTGACGAGATTATTGACCGCCTGGAATCCCTGGGCGAGCCGCTGGAGTAAAGCTGCAAAACAATTTTCTATACAATGTGGGCACCCACATTGTGCTGCTCCCACGCACCTATTAAACAACCTCATGCTATACAAAAATGAAAGCCCTCCGGGAGAGCGCAAAATGCGCTCCCGGAGGGCTCTTTATCGCTAAAAGCCACAGATCAAAATGCCATGATCTCCGCGCCGCCCAGGGCGGCGGCATCCTCACGGTCGTGGGTCACGCATAGAATGGCGGCTCCGCTCCGATGCCGCAGGATGTAGTCCGCCGTCTGCTGTCGAGTTGCGTCATCCAGGCCATTGAAGGGCTCGTCCAGCAGCAGAAGCCCAGCGCCAAAGCACACCGCCCTGCCGATGGACACTCGCCGCCGCATGCCGCCGGAGAGCTCCCGGACCGGCTGACCCAGGCTGTCCGCCAGGCCCAGCTCTTTCAAGTGTCGGCAAATCTCGCCCTCATCCATGGCCCGGCCCGTGACCAGACGGATATTGTCCACTGCGGAAAATCCGTCGCACAGACGGTCCTCCTGAAACACATAGCCTATCCGCTCCGGAAGGTCCGTAATTTGGCCGCTGTCGGGCCGCTCCAATCCGGCGATGCATCGCAGCAGGGTGGTCTTGCCCCGGCCCGAAGGGGCCATAAGGCAGGCCGTCCCACCGCTCTCCAAAGTCAGAGACACATGATCCAAAACCACCCTGCCGTCAAAGGATTTGCACAGATGCTGAATTTTCATGCCGGCGCACCTCCTATCCGGCGAAGAATATGCCGCAGCAGCCACAAAACCAGCTTTTCAAACCCGGCACTCAGGGCCACAATAACCACTGTCCAGGCCAGAAGGTCTGCGGTCATCAGGTAGATCTTCGCATCATACAGCCGCTCCCCCAGGGAGCCGCTCACCACGCCGATAACCTCCGCCGCCACCCCGGCCTTCCAGCTCATGCCCAGGGATGTGGCGCAGCCTGCCAGCAAAAACGGCTCCACCGCCGGCAGGTAGATCATCCGCACACGTCGTTTCCAGGGGACTCGGAACACCCGCGCCATCTCCAACAGCTGCCCGTCTGCGCCGCGGATACCTGTCAGCACATTGGTGTACAGCACCGGGAACACCATGAGAAACGAGATAAACAGCGACAGCTGAGAGGTTCGCAGCCATATGAGCGCCAGAATAATGAACGATGCCACCGGCACGGACTTAATGGCCAGCACATAGGGCCGCAGCAGAATTTCCAGCAGGGAAAATCGACCCGCCCCAAAGGCCAGCACCGTGGCCGCCGCCAACGCCAGCAGAAAGCCCCCGGCAATACGCAGCAGGCTAAAGCCGACGGTGCTCCAAAAATCCAACGTGACCAGCAGCGCGCCCAGCCGGTCCGCCACCCGGAGGGGTGAGGGCAGCAGGATGGGGGCGTGGACCAGCATGGCCGCCCCCTGCCATACGGCCAGGGCCAGCGCCGCAGCTAAGAGCTGCTGCCAGCGTTCCCGATTCATGCGCCCAGCCAATAGAAGCCGTCCGTGGGCATGGCGCCGCCTACGGCCTCGGGCTTCAGGTCATACAGGGTCTGCAGGTAGCCGCTTACCGCGGTTTTCATCTCCTGGCCGGTGATGCACACCAGGTTGCACCCGGGCAGGGCCTTCTCTGCCACAGCGGCCTTCACGATGCCCAGCTTCTCCACTAAAACAGCGGTCTCGGCGGCGTGGGTGGTGGCGTAGTCGGTGCTGGCGGCGTACTCCTCCAGGAACTTAGCCACAGCCTCGGGATGCTCGTCGGCAAAGGCCTTGCGCACCAGCAGGCCCGCTGTGACCAGGCGGCTGTCAACGCCCAGCTTATCCCACTGGGCGGACAGGTCCATAGCCACCTGCAGGCCCTCCAGCTGGCCCTGGGCCACGGTGACGAAGGGCTGGGGCAGCATGGCAATGGCATGATCCTCCTGGGCCATAAGGGCTACGATCTCCGTGGGCTCACTCTTCCACTCCACGGTGACGTCCTTCCCCAGGGTCAGGCCGTTCTGCGCCAGCAGATAGGTCAAGGCGTATTCAGGGGTGGCGCCCTTGCCGGTGGCATAAATGGTCTTGCCGGCCAGGGACTTCACATCTGTCACGGTCTGGCCGCCCTTTTCCACAATGCACAGCACGCCCAGGGTGCTGGCGGCAACAAGCTCCACCTGGCCTTGGGTCTGGTTATAGAGAATGGCCCCCACATTGGCGGGCACAGCCAGGATGTCCAGCTCGCCCTGGATGAGCTTCGGGGTCAGCTCGTTGGCGGAGGCGGCCATGGTGAACTCATAGGTGTTGGCGGTGAGGCCGTTTTCGGCGTCATCCAGCAGCTTGGCCATGCCCATGGAGGTGGGGCCCTTCAGGCCGCCTAAGCGGACGTTCACAGATTGATAGTCCTCCTGGCGGGGCTGCACGGCGCAGGCGGCCAGGCTCAATGCCATGACCAGGGCCAGGAGCAGGGAAGTGATCTTTTTCATAGTGGGATTCCTTTCTTTTGCCTTAGTTTTTCCCAGGGGTGATGACATGGGAATACTGGGTCTTGGCGCTGACTCCCTCCAGCCGGCCGATCTTGCCGCTGAGGGCGGAGATAGCGTCCTGGGGCGCGTCCAGCACCACGGAGATGATGTTCACGCCCTTTTCCCGGTAGGGCAGGCCCATGCGGCTGATGATGTAGCGGCCGTACTGGTGCAGCAGCTCGTTCAGCTGGGCCACCGATGACTCCTTCTCCACAATGATGCCGATGAGGGCGACTCTTGTTTCCATGTGATACCTCCCGGATGGATTTTCGCGGCAAAAAAGCCGCATCGCTCTGCGACACGGCCACAAGACCCGCCGGAGGCGGGCAACTCTCTCTATGGCGCATCTTCCGCCGCAAGAAGGACTTTTGGCGTCAGGAGCTTGGCTGTATTGTAGAATAAAGCCGTGCGGTTGTCAAGCCCACTATCCCTGCGCCCGGCCCGGGTGCCGGTGAAGCTAAGAAAAAAGCCAAGCCCCCGGGCTTGGCTTTTTTTCGTGGATTTTCTTAATCCGGCCACTGTAAATGCTCCGAAGATGGGGTAAACCAAAACTGGGTCATTTCCCTTGCAAAGGGGTCCATATAGTTGGAGGCGCGAGAGCTCAACCGCGCATGACTGATGGATATAAACAAAACAAGGAGCTGAAACCATTGAAAACGCTTGGATTGCTTGAAAAGCTGTTAGTCGCTGGAATGATAACCGAAGGGGAATACAAGGAAAGAAAAGCGGTGTATGTTGAATCGCTGCTCGAACTGTACTGCTTGGGGATTATAACACAAGAACAGATGAATGAAAAGCTGAATAATTGAAGAATGACTTTGAAGCGCTGGCAATCTGTCAGCGTTTCTTTTTGTTCAGATTTCGTTTTGGGGGCTTGTAATTTCTTTGTTCACAGATTAGAATGTTGTCAGAATTTAGCATCAAAAGGCAAAAATGAATCAAACTTGAAAACTTGGAGGATTTTTATGAGAAAGTATCTTAAGCTGCTCTTAGCCTTCGCATTAGTTTTATTGCTGACATCTTGCGGTGAAACGGTGGAAAGTGATGATAACACATCATCATTGCCGCAAAACGAAACAGAATCGGTAGTCCCTGCCCAATCAAAAATAGATTGGTTTATTTCAGAATACAACAGCGTAGCAGAAACGCCCATAACAGATACAGTTGAGTTTGATGTCAAAGATAGGGACAGCGGACATTACAGGATAGAGTTTAGATTGACTTCTTTTGCTGAAGCTGAAGCCAAAACAGGAAAAATTGGAGACGCAAATATTGACATCATCGCACATGGCTATGACCTGAAAACCGCGAGTTATGCAAATCAACAGATCAGAATATATTTTGATGGTATCACTATCGAACAGGCAAAAGAAATAATCAAAACTGCTTCTCCCATATTGGACAGCAGTTTGACGGACACCGACATTGAAGAAGTTTTACTTGAATTTGATAAGGGCAAGAGTATTAACGGCTGTTATTATGGGGAATTGGGTTTGACCTTTATAAGCGGAGAACTGATGCTAAAGGCTGAGTGAATGTTGAAAGGATGACTGTTATGGCAAGAAAGAAATTGATTCCCGGTTTATCTTTTAGCTGGAAAAGGGCATTAGGCATAACATCTGCAAAACGGAAAATTGCAAAGGCAACAGGAATCCCAACCACAAAGCGCGGTAGACGGAACAAGCTTGGGAAAATGCTTGGGATTAAATAAAGCGCACAAAAAAGAAGGGGAAGGCCGTGAAGCCTTCCCCTTTGCGTTAGACGATGAATGAAATGTCAATTGGTAGCCATGTGTTGTTTGGAGCGTCAGCCCATGCAGAGCCGTTTCTATACCGGGCGAAACGCACAAGCCCCGCAGCAGTAACGGTGCAAAGCCAAATTGCCGTTCCGCTGCCCTGACAAATGAAATTGCCCTGTATTTCCGGCCTGTACCCCTCCGGCAGTGTTGTGATGGTCACATTGTCCGTGCCGCCCGTCAAGGTTGCCTTCGGCGTGACAACGCCCTTCAAATAGACAACGCCGCCGACCTTCCTATATCGCAAAGTGTTTCCGGCATTTGCGGCGTATGTTTCAAAGTCGCTTGTGAGCTTTGCCGTTATCCATCCGGGATTTGCTGTTATCTCATACCCGTTGCGGAAGATGACAGGAAGGCCAAATTCAATGCCTTCCGCAAGCTCTGATAGGGAAGGCGCTCCAGAGCATCCCGCACGGCCTCCTGCCGCTCCCTTTGCAGCACCGCCTCCTCGGGGGTATGTCCCGCCGCCGGGGTGTCCTCTGGCAGCTCCTCTGCGCTGCTGCCCAGGGCTTTCCGGGCGTGGTTCAGAGCCGTGTTGCGGGTGATGGCCGTCAGCCAGGCGTTCCAGCTGCCGCGCTTTCGGTCATACTGCTCAATTTTCTCCCACACCCGCAGCGTCACCTCGGAGAGGCAGTCCTCCCGGTCCTGGGGGTTCGGCAGAATAGGCGCGATGATGTAGCGCATCAGCGGCCCATAGTGCAGCAGCAGATCGGACATTCCCGCTTCCTCCCGCGCCAGCAGCCGCCGGATCATCTCCTGCTCCAAGCCCTCTCCCCCTCTCATTTTTTCTTTCTACCCCATTATACACGAACCGGCAGAAAAACCCACGACTTTTCCCTCCGTAATTTGGAAAAAATCTACACCGGCATCCGATCTCCGGGCGTGCAGGCAAAAAGGCATCCGGGCAGTGTTCCTGCCCGGATGCCTTGGCTTGTAAATAATTTCAAAGGAATTATCGACCGTGTATTTATCTGACCCCGAACAGCAGATCGCCGTAGGTGGGGAAGGGCCAGTAGCTGGCTGCGGTCTGGGTCTCGGCCTCGTCGGCGGCAGCACGCAATGCACCCATTCCGGGGAGAAGCTCATCCCGGATGAAGGCCGCTTCCTCCATAGAGCCGGACAAGGTATCCAGCCGGATCAGCTTTTCCTCCAGGGCGTCCACCCGGTCATCTATGGCGTCCACCAGGGAAGCCAGCCTGCGCAGCTGCTTTTTCTCATAGCCCCAGGGCAGCTCCGCATCGATGGCCTTCTTGGTGCCAACGGCAGAGGCCAGGCCCGAGACATAGCTCTCCACGGCCGGCAAGATCTCCTTCCTGGATATATCCACCATGGCCAGCGCCTCAATGCGGACGGTCTTGCAGTAGTTTTCCAGCTGGATCTCATAGCGGGAGCGCAGCTCGGACTCCGTGTAGACCTTGTGGCGCACCAGCATGTCCAGGTTGTCCTTCTGGATCAGCATGGGGATGGCGTCCGGGGTGGTCCGCAGGTTCAGCAGGCCGCGGCTTTTCGTAGCCTCCTCAATCCAGGCATCGTCGTAGCCGTTGCCGTTGAAGATGATACGCTTGTGCTCCCTGATGGTGCGCTGGATCAGATCGTGCAGGGCCGCACTTAGGTCGGCGGCGCCCTCCAGCTCGTCTGCAAACAGCCGCAGGGACTCGGCCACGGCGGTATTCAGCATGATGTTGGCACAGGCGATGGAATTGCTGGAGCCCAGCATGCGGAACTCGAATTTATTGCCGGTGAAGGCAAAGGGCGAAGTGCGGTTGCGGTCCGTAGTATCCCGGAAGAAGCGCGGCAGCACGTCGGCACCCAGCTTCAGCTTCTTCTTCTCCACACCGGAGTAGGAGGTATCCGTTTCAATGGCCTCCAGAATGGCCGTCAGCTCATCCCCCAGAAAGACGGAGACCACGGCAGGGGGCGCTTCGTTGGCACCAAGGCGGTGGTCGTTGCCGGCGGTGGCCACAGCAGCCCGCAAAAGGCCCTGGTAATTATCCACCGCCTGGATGACAGCTGCCAAGAACAGCAGGAACTGGGCATTTTCATAGGGCGTCTCGCCGGGAGAGAGCAGGTTGACGCCGGTATCGGTGGAGAGGGACCAGTTGTTGTGCTTGCCGCTGCCGTTGACCCCGGCAAAGGGCTTTTCGTGGAGCAGACACACCAGGCCATGCTTAGCAGCAACCTTCTGCATGATCTCCATGGTCAGCTGGTTCTGATCGGTGGCGATGTTGGTGGTGGTATAGATGGGTGCCAGCTCGTGCTGTGCGGGGGCTACCTCATTATGCTCCGTTTTGGCCAGGATCCCCAGCTTCCACAGCTCCCGGTTCAGCTCCTCCATATAGGCCGCCACTCGGGGTTTGATGGCGCCGAAGTAGTGGTCGTCCAGCTCTTGGCCCTTGGGGGGCTTGGCACCGAACAGGGTCCTGCCGGTGTAGATCAGGTCGTGGCGCTTGTCATACATATCCTTATCGATGAGGAAATACTCCTGTTCTGCGCCTGCGGACGGAAGCACGCGCTTGACGCTGTCGTTGCCGAACAGCTTCAGGATGCGCAAGGCCTGGATGTTCAGCGCCTCCATGCTGCGCAACAGGGGCGTTTTCTTGTCCAAGGCCTCTCCTCCATAAGAGCAGAAGGCGGTGGGGATGCATAGGGTCTTGCCCTTAATAAAGGCGTAGCTGGTGGGATCCCAGGCGGTGTAGCCCCGGGCCTCAAAGGTGGCGCGCAGGCCGCCGGAGGGGAAGGAGGAGGCATCCGGCTCGCCCTTGATGAGCTCCTTGCCGGAGAATTCCATAATCACGCCGCCGTCCGGGGCGGGGGAGATGAAGCTGTCGTGCTTCTCCGCCGTGATCCCGGTCATGGGCTGGAACCAGTGGGTGAAATGGGTGGCGCCGTTCTCGACTGCCCAGTCCTTCATGGCTGCGGCTACGGCGTTGGCCACGGACGGGTCGAGCTTTGCGCCCTTTTGGATGGTGTGCTTCAGAGAGCGGTATACATCCGCGGATAGACGGGCCTTCATCACCCGGGTATCAAAAACCAAGCTTCCAAAGTATTCCGGTACAGTCGACATAGCAGTTTATTCCTTTCTGTGAAAATAAAAAAGGAGACACTGCGTCCGGGCGGGAATATCCCCTTCCGAGACGCCAGTGTCTCATCACATGGCCGAATATACACCCGGCGATTTCAAATGTCAATCACAAAAAACGTATTTTTTCTATTTTTGCGCAAATCGCCGGATTGTCAAACAAATCACAAATCAATTTCTTGCAATATGGCGGATTGAAAAATGCAAAAATTAGGTATATACTACGTTTGAACGACGGTGTTCTGCAGGATGTATATTATTGTCCTGCAAAACGCGGTCGGTTTTTCTATATTTAGGAGTTGGTAATATGAGCAAACTGGAAGGTCAGATTCGGATTCCATCGGGCTGTGCCATTTCTGCAGTCATCTCAAGAGACGGTCAGCGAATGTCGGGAGAAAAAATAATAGAGAGCATGAAGCCCATGCACGACCGCTCCAACGGCCTGGGAGGCGGCTTCGCAGCTTACGGGATCTACCCGGAGTATAAGGATTTCTTCGCTCTGCACATGTTTCTGGAGGACCGGGCCGCCCGTAAAAGCTGCGAAGCATTTTTACGGGAGACCATGGAGATCGTTCACTTAGAGCGCATCCCCATCCGTACCACTCCGGCCATCACCAATGAGCCGCTGATCTGGCGATTCTTTGTTTCGCCCCTGCGCAGCACCCTGGCGTCCATGCAGATAGACGAGGAGGAGTGCGTGACCCGGGCCGTAATGGCCATCAACACGCGGATAAAAGGTGCGTATGTGTTTTCCTGCGGAAAAAACATGGGCGTATTCAAGGCCGTGGGATATCCGGAGGACGTGGGATATTTTTACCGCCTGGAGGAATACGAGGCCTACAGCTGGACGGCCCACGGCCGCTATCCCACCAATACCCCCGGCTGGTGGGGCGGCGCCCACCCCTTTGCCCTGCTGAATTACTCCATTGTTCACAATGGGGAAATATCCTCCTACGACACCAACCGCCGTTTCATGGAGATGTTCGGTTATAAATGTACTCTGCAGACGGATACAGAGGTCATCACCTATATAGCGGACTATCTGCTGCGAAAGCAGAAGCTGTCCCTGGAGGAGTTAGCCTCGGTGATCGCCGCCCCCTTCTGGAGCACCATTGACAGGAAGCCGCCTCAGGAGCAGGAGAAGCTGCGGTATCTCCGCAAGGTATTCTCCAGCCTGCTTATAACAGGGCCGTTCTCCATTGTACTGGGCTTTGAGGGCGGACTCATGGCCCTCAATGACCGGCTGAAGCTCCGCAGCATGGTGGTGGGCGAAAAGGATGACAAGGTGTTCATCGCCAGCGAGGAGGCAGCCATGCGAGCTATGGAGCCCAATGTGGAAAACATCTATGCGCCTGCCGGGGGAAAACCCGTGATCGTCCGCGTAAAGGAGGGGAGATTCTAATGGGTATCGACTATATTTATCCGCCATTTGAGGTTGTCCGCGACCCGGCCCGGTGCATAAGCTGCCGTCTGTGCGAAAAGCAGTGCGCCAACGGGGTACATCGCTTCGACAAGGAAAAGAAATGTATGCTTGCTGACGAGAGCCGCTGTGTGGACTGCCAGCGCTGCGTTTGCTTTTGCCCCACCCATGCATTGAAGATCCGGAAAAGTGATTGCGCCTTCCGGGAAAATACCAACTGGTCGCCGGACACCATCCAGGAGATCTATAAGCAGGCCAGCAGCGGCGGCGTGCTGCTGTCCTCCATGGGAAATCCTCAGCGCTACCCGGTTTATTGGGACAGAATCCTGGTCAATGCCTCCCAGGTGACCAACCCACCGGTAGACCCCCTGCGGGAGCCCATGGAAACCCGGGTATTTTTAGGCAGAAAGCCCGATGGCATCCGCCGGGATGAAAACGGGGAGCTGATCTGCCACCTGCCCCCGCAGATCGAGCTATCCATGCCGGTGATGTTCTCCGCCATGAGCTATGGATCCATCAGCTATAATGCCCACGCCTGCCTGGCCCGTGCGGCCCGGGAGCTGGGTATCTGCTATAACACCGGCGAGGGCGGTTTGCATGAGGATTTCTATGCATACGGTGAAAACACCATCGTCCAGGTGGCTTCCGGACGCTTCGGCGTACACAAGCAATACCTGGAGGCCGGCGCCGCCATCGAGATCAAGATGGGCCAGGGGGCCAAGCCCGGCATCGGCGGCCATCTGCCCGGGGCAAAAATCGTTGGAGATGTCTCCCGCACCCGCATGGTGCCGGAGGGGACGGACGCCATATCCCCTGCCCCGCACCATGATATTTACTCCATTGAGGATCTGCGTCAGCTGGTGTACTCCCTGAAGGAGGCCACTGATTATAAAAAGCCCGTTATCGTAAAGGTGGCAGCGGTACACAATATTGCCGCCATTGCCAGCGGCATTGCCCGCAGCGGCGCGGACATTATCGCCATAGATGGTTTCCGGGGCGGCACCGGCGCGGCACCCACCCGTATCCGGGACACGGTGGGCATTCCCATTGAGTTGGCCCTGGCCGCTGTGGACCAGCGCCTGCGGGATGAGGGCATCCGGAATCATGTTTCGCTGATCGTCAGCGGAAGCATCCGCTCCTCCGCCGATGTGGTCAAGGCCGTTGCCCTGGGGGCGGATGCCTGCTATATCGGCACCGCCCCCCTGCTGGCCCTGGGCTGCCACCTGTGCAGAACCTGCCAAACAGGGCGGTGCAGCTGGGGCATTGCCACCCAGAATCCGGAGCTGGTGAAGCGGCTGGATATTGAGGCCGGCAAGACCCGCCTCGTGAACCTGCTGACCGCCTGGAAGCATGAAATTAAGGAGATGATGGGCGGCATGGGCATCAACTCCATCGAGGCTCTGAAGGGAAATCGCCTGATGCTTCGGGGCGTCGGCATGACGGACCGTGAGCTGGAGATTCTCGGTATTGCCCACGCCGGAGAATAAATTCCACATACCATATACAAAATACGCGGAGGTGTGATATAATGACTAATATAGATGCGTCTATGCTGGATTTCCGACAACTGAACGCGGCCATCCGGGATTGCGCCGGAGATGCCGCCGTCACCGGCTGCTCCGGGCAGAGATTCATCGGCGCAGGATTGGAGCGCGGCAAGCTTATCCTGTCGGGAACCCCGGGAAACGCCCTGGGCGCCTATTTAAACGGAGCCCGCATTGAGGTGTGCGGAAACGCCCAGGATGCTGTGGGTGACACCATGAATGCCGGGCGGATCGTTGTCCGCGGCAGCATCGGTGATGCGGCGGGCTATGCCATGCGGGGCGGCGAGCTCTATGTCCAGGGGAACGCCGGTTATCGGGCCGGCATCCATATGAAGGCCTATGGTGATAAGCTCCCCGTTATGGTCATCGGCGGCAAGGCCGGGAGCTTTCTCGGCGAATACCAGGCCGGCGGCGTCATTGTGGTTTTGGGCCTGACTGAGAGCACCCGCCCCATCGTCAGCAATTTCCCCTGCACGGGCATGCACGGCGGAAAGCTGTTCCTGCGCTCCGATTGCAAGAACATCCTGCTGCCTAAGCAGGTCATCGCCCGCCCGGCGTCCCATAAGGATCTGGACGGAATATGGACCTATCTACACACGTTTTGCGAGCTGTTCGGCGGCGATTGTGATAAGCTTGTGCAGCAGCCCTTTACCCTCATCACGCCCAACAGCAGCAACCCATATAAGCAGCTTTATGTCACAAATTGAAGGAAAGCAGGTGAACTTGTGAAGTATACGTCCAGGGAGGTCATTGAGTTCGTGCAGCAGGAGGAGGTCCAGTTTATCCGGCTGGCCTTCTGCAATGTCTATGGAAAACAACATAACGTTGTTATTATGCCCAGCGAGCTTCCGCGGGCCTTTGCCTACGGCATTGCCATTGATGCCTCCGCCATTGATGGCTTCGGCGGCGAGGTCCGCTCTGACCTGCTGCTGCGGCCGGACCCCTCCACGCTGATCCAGCTTCCCTGGCGGCAGGAACAGGGCAAGGTGGTGCGGATGTTCTGCGATGTGTTCTACCCCGATGGGCGCGCCTTCGAGCGGGACACCAGGAGTATTCTGAAAACTGCCGTGGCCCAGGCCGCTGCCAAGGGGTACGAGTTTGCCTTTGGCGCGGAGATGGAGTTCTACCTGTTCAAGATCGACGAGCTCGGCCAGGCCACCACCCTCCCCCACGACCGGGCCGGGTATATGGACATTGTCCCCGACGATAAGGGGGAGCACATCCGCCGGGAGATATGCCTGATGCTGGAGCAGATGGGGATACAGCCTGAGAGCTCCCACCACGAGAGCGGGCCGGGACAGAACGAGATCGATTTTCGGTATTCTGACCCGCTGACGGCGGCAGACAACGCCATCACCTTTCAGGCGGTGGTCCGCATGGTGGCCGCACAGAATGGCCTGTGCGCCAGCTTTATGCCCAAGCCCCTTCCCGATTGGGACGGCAGCGGCATGCACATCAACATCTCTGCCAAGGGGGACGGGGGAAGGGATCTGCTGCCTGCCGTTATGGCAGGAATTCTGGAAAAATGTGCGGAGATCACACTGTTTTTAAATCCCTGTGAGGAATCCTATCGCCGCCTGGGTCACGATAAGGCCCCCCGGTATGTGACCTGGTCGGACGAGAATCGCTCCCAGCTGATTCGCGTGCCTGCCGCCGTTGGGGAGCAGCGCCGGGCGGAGCTTCGCTCGGCAGATGTGACGGCGAACCCCTACCTGGCCTATGCCCTGTTAATTTACGCCGGTCTCTACGGCATTGAAAAGGGCCTGGTCCTTCCACCCGCGTCAGACATCAACCTCTATACCGCCCCGGCGGAGATATTGCAAACCCTGCAGGCACTCCCGGGCTCTCTGGAGGAGGCCGCTGCCCTGGCCGCCACCAGTGCGTTCGTCCGGGAGCATCTGCCGGACTCCGTACTCAGCGCTTTTAGCGGCAGATGAACCGCTTATGATCTGTATGGCGAAGGGAGGGGGAGCGTGTGGTATTCCAGGAGAAAACATACAGTGTGCTGATCGTATCCGCATCGGATAGCTTCACAAACAGCGTCATGCCGCTGCTCCCCATGACCGATTATTGGCCGGTGTCCACGGTTGGCAGCGTCGGTCAGGCCCGCAGGCGGCTGGCCGACACGGAGTTTGACATTGTGCTCATTAACACGCCGCTGCCGGATGATTTCGGCATGCAGCTGGCCATCGACATCTGCAGCACCAGCGGCGCCGGCGTCCTGCTGCTGGTGAAAAACGACCATTATAACGACGTATACGCTAAGGTGGTGGGCTACGGAGTCATCGCCCTGTCCAAGCCCACCAGCCGGCAGATGGTGGCCCAGAATCTGCGGATTTTGTGCGCCACCAGGGAGCGGATGCGCCGGATGCAGGAAAAACAGGCCACCGTGGAGGAAAAGATTAAGGAGATCCGCCTGGTGAACCGGGCAAAATGGCTGCTCATCGAGTGCCTGCGCATGACGGAGGCGGAGGCGCACCGGTATATAGAAAAGCAGGCCATGGACCTGCGTATCTCCAAGCGGGAGGCAGCTGAAAACATTATCAAAACCTACAAGTAGCCGGGGAGTGCCGAATCTGAAAAAAATCCTTTTTCGGAATTGACAAGGCATAGTCCGTGCTGTATAATATCCGCTGTTGAACAAAGGCGTTCGCCAAGGGGTTTCTGCCCCCTGGCGGGCGTCTCTTTTTATTTTGCGGGAGGATGGCATATGACAAAGTTCATTTTTGTGACCGGCGGCGTGGTGTCCGGTCTGGGCAAGGGGATCACGGCAGCTTCCCTGGGTCGGCTGCTGAAGGCGCGGGGCTTGAAGGTGGCAGCGCAGAAGCTGGATCCCTATATCAACGTGGATCCCGGGACCATGAGCCCCTATCAGCACGGCGAGGTCTATGTCACGGAGGACGGTGCGGAGACGGATCTGGATCTGGGACATTATGAGCGGTTCATTGACGAGGACCTGAACAAATACTCCAACCTGACCACCGGCAAGGTCTACTCCAATGTCATCGCCAAGGAGCGGCGAGGAGAGTACCTGGGCAGCACCGTGCAGACCATTCCCCATATCACCGATGAGATCAAGCGCTTCATTTATCGGGTTGGAGAGCGGACAAGTGCGGATGTGGTCATCACCGAGATCGGCGGCACCATCGGTGATATCGAGAGCCAGCCCTTTATCGAGGCCATCCGACAGGTGGGCCTGGAGGTAGGGCAGAACAATTCCCTGTACATCCATGTCACACTGGTGCCCTATCTCAGGGCCTCCGGCGAGCACAAGTCCAAGCCCACCCAGCACTCAGTCAAGGAGCTGCAGGGCATGGGCATCACACCGAATATTATCGTCCTACGCTGCGACGAGCCCATTAAGGACAGCGGTATCTTCCACAAGGTGGCAGGCTTCTGCAATGTGAAGCTGGATTGTGTCATCGAAAACCTAACCCTCCCAATTCTCTATGAGGCGCCGCTGTATCTGGAGGAGCGGGGCCTGTCCTCCGTGGTCTGTCGGGAGCTGCACCTGCCTGCGCCGGAGCCGGACCTGCGGGAGTGGCGGGCCATGGTCTCCGCCATCAAAAACCGCAGCAAGTCCGTGACCATTGGCCTTGTGGGGAAATATGTGCAGCTTCACGATGCCTATCTGTCAGTGGCGGAGGCGCTGCGCCACGCGGGCTTTTTCCTGGATGCCAAGGTCAGCATCCGCTGGATCGATTCCGAGCTGGTCACGGCAGAAACGGTGGAATCCACTCTCGCCGGTCTGGATGGCATCCTGGTGCCCGGCGGCTTCGGCAGCCGCGGCATTGAGGGGATGATCCTGGCAGCCCAGTATGCCCGGGAAAAGAACATCCCCTATTTCGGCATCTGCCTGGGCATGCAGGTGGCAGTGATCGAATATGCCCGCCATGTGCTGGGCATCGCAGATGCCAACTCCGGCGAGTTTGCTCCGGAGGGGCTGCACAAGGTTATCGATTATATGCCCGGCCAAAGTGATGCGGTGGATAAGGGCGGCACGTTGCGCCTGGGCAGCTATCCGTGCTTCATCCGCCCGGGCACGACCATGGAGCGCTGCTACGGCGTGGGAGAGATTTCCGAGCGTCACCGCCACCGCTACGAGTTCAACAACGAGTATCGGGAGGCGCTGGCGGCCGCCGGCCTGACCCTGTCGGGGCTGTCCCCCGATGGACGGCTGGTGGAAACGGTGGAGCTGTCCGACAGGCCCTTCTATGTGGGTGTGCAGTATCACCCGGAATTCAAGAGCCGTCCCAATAAGCCCCACCCGCTGTTCAAGGGATTCGTGGCTGCTGCCCTGGCGGCGCAGCAGGCCCTGGGGCACTCAGCGGTGGCGCCGAAGGAGCCTGATATCCTTTAAGGCGGGGCTGCTTGGAGAAAAGGGCTTCCGGTTTCGCAGGAAACCGGAAGCCCTTTTTAATCGTGTCTGCCCTTATTAATCGATGGTAAGAAAACTAAAAACAATGCGGTTGCAAATACCTGATTTGCTGGTATAATAATCGCAGCAGCCGCATATAGCGGGCTTGCCAAAGGCCGCCCGGGTGTGTGCCTCAACCGGGATCAACCGCAGGAAAGAAGATGGGATATGGGAACCAGGAACAGGAAAAACGCCGCCGCGGCGGCGCTTTGTACCGGCGTGATCGGCAACGTCATTTGGGGCTCCAGCTATCTGTTTACACGCATTGCCCAGAATGAGTCCTCCCCTATGGTGCAGCTTGCCTGGCGGTTTGCGCTGGCTTTTCTTCTGCTGAATCTCATGATTCTGTTCGGCTGGGAAAAGCTCCATCTGCGCGGGAAGAAGCTCAAGCCGCTGATTCTCCTTTCCGTTGTAGAGCCGTTGTATTTTTTTTGCGAAAGCTATGGCATTTATTATTCAAACAGCACCTTTTCCGGCGTTATGCTGGCCATTGTCCCCATTATTGCCATTGGTCTGGGAACGCTGATCCTGAAGGAATACCCCACTGCAAAGCAGGTTTTGCTGTGTCTGCTTCCCATTGCCGGTGTGGTTTTGGTGACCATTGCGGGCTCCAGAATGGGGGCCGTGCAGCCTCTCGGCGTGCTGTTGGTGCTGGGTGCGTGCCTGTTCGCTGCGTTCTATCGGGTCTACAACAAGGGGGCGGCTGCGGAGTTCACAGCCTTTGAGCGGTCCTATTTCGTGATCGGATTGTGCGCAGTGGTGTTTGCAGTGGTGGCGCTGGTTGGCGTCCGGGGAGATCTCGCGCCGTTTGCGGCGGCGCTGCACAGCAGAAAATTTGTCATGGCCACCATTTTTCTCAGCGTGTTCTGCTCTGTGGCTGCCAATATTCTGGTAAATTACAGCGCATCCGTGTTGCCCATGGCAATTTTTTCCAACCTGGGTAGTCTGATCACGGTGTGTGCGATGTTCTTGGGGGTCATTTTTCTGAAGGAACCCGTCAATGTCATGAGTCTCATTGGCTCCGGCATGGTTTTACTGGGCCTATTTCTCATTGCGCGTACCAATAATGCCCTGCTGCAGGGCAGCCGGGCCCTCCCTGACCAAGAAAAATCCGAAAAGCAATAACGTGTCCAGGCTGCTAACATGCAACAAACAAATTTGGGTCTACAAAAATAAAGAAAGCCCAGGAACCATTGAGATTCCCGGGCACGAACCAGCAGCCTCCCACGTGTGAAGATATAATGAGTGCCGGAAAACGTTGCAGCGCAACATTTTCCGGCGCTTTCGCATGTGCTTTCGGCTCGGTGGACAATCCACTGTGTCTGCCTGCTTTTCTCCGCATTTGGGCTATGGCTTGAGTCAGGCTCCGTGACGGTGCAAGGCGGGATAAAGCTATTTCATAAGCGCAGAGCCCGACCATGCACGGGCAGGAAATGGCAGAAACGAGGCAGTATGAGACATCCTGTTGCCGCCATAATTGCTCTATGAATGAACTGCCTGAAAAAGCCCGCAGGCGGAGTTGATGGAAGCGCATTTCTATGGTAGAATCAAAATAAAACACTTTTGGAGGTGCGACCTTGAAAACGGATCCTCTGGCGCAGCTGCGCACAGGTGCACCGCTGACTACCCGTCAGCAGATGTCCCTGACGCTGCAGCTCAGTTGGCCGGCCATTATGGCTCAGCTCGCCACTATCATCATGCAATACATCGACGCAGCTATGGTGGGCCGTCTGGGTGCGACTCAATCGGCGGCGGTGGGGTTGGTGGCCTCCACCACCTGGCTTTTCGGGGGATTGTCTTATGCGGCGGCTATGGGCTTCAATGTGCTGACGGCGCAGCGGGTGGGCGGCGGCCGTTTGGCCGAGGCACGCAACATTCTCAAGCAGGCGCTGGTGCTGTGCTTGGCGTTCAGCGTAGTCATGGCAGCGCTGGCAGCAGCACTGTCCGCGCCACTGCCCGGAATGCTTCGGGCAGATCGGGGTATTTGGCAGGATGCCTCCGCCTACTTTTTGGTGTATAGTCTGTTCCTGCCTGCCCTCCAGCTCGACAATGTGGCGGCCGGCCAGCTGCAGGCCACAGGCAATATGCGTACGCCCGGTATCTGCATGGTGGTCATGTGCGCATTGGATGTCGTGTTCAACACCCTGTTTATTTTCCCTTCCGGCACTGTCCGGCTCGGCTCGTTATCCCTCCCCGGTGCAGGGCTGGGCACGGCAGGTGCCGCACTGGGTACAGGCCTTGCCGAGCTGGTGGCGGGGCTGTATCTGTTGTATTTTGTTCTGCGCCGCAGTCCGGCGCTTCGTTTGCAGAAGGGTGAACATCTGCGCTTTAATCGGCCGCAGCTGTGTACAATGCTCTGCATTGCCGCACCTGTGGCATCGGAGAAGGTCATACTGACCACGGCGCAGATCGTTTCTACCGCTATTGTGGCACCCCTGGGCACTGTGGCTATTGCCGCCAATTCCTTTGCCATCACGGCGGAGAGCCTGTGCTATATGCCCGCCTACGGAATTCAGAGCGCTGCAGCTATGTTGGTGGGACAGAGCGTGGGTGCGGGGCGGCGGAACATGGCCCGCCGGCTGGGCTGGGTCACGGTGCTGATAGGCGTAGCCGTCATGATCATCACCGGCGGGCTGCTATATATCTTAGCCCCGCAGATGATGGCAATATTGACGCCGAACCCGGACATCATCGCCCTGGGCGCTCGCGTTCTGCGCATTGAGGCTTTTGCCGAGCCTCTGTTCGGCGCGTCCATCGTGACCGGCGGCGTGTTTCAGGGCGTTGGCAGCACACTGATACCCACACTTTTCAACTTGGGAACTATGTGGGGGATCCGTATACCGCTGGCATGGCTGGCCGCACCCCGCTGGGGGCTGCCCGGCGTATGGGCAGCCATGTGCCTGGAGCTGTGTGTCCGGGGTGTACTCTATCTGACGCGGCTGGTCGGCAAGCGTTGGCTGCCGCCCGGGGATCAGAATGAGCAGGCATAGATGCACCAAATATCGGCAGCTATTTTTTATTCCTTATCAGGCTTACCGGCAGTCACGGGCCTGATCCAGTCATCCGCCTTTTATAAATCAAGCATTTCGCTTCAGCCTCAGCAAAGGGTCAAAGCACTGATTCCGGCTTTCTTGCTTTGTAGTAGAGCAATCCGGCTAAATCCGCCAGACCCCAGCCGATCGGGACAGACCACCAGATGCCGGTGACGCCGATGGCGCCGATGGCGGACAGCAGATAGGCCAGTGCAACACGGGTGCCTAACGAGATGACCGTAAGCACCACGCTCATGCCCGGCTTTCCCAAGGCACGATACAGGCCGTAGAGCAGGAACAGGCACCCGATGCCGCAGTAAAACGCGCCTTCTATACGCAGATACCGCACGCCCTCCAGTATGACTTCGGTTTCTCCGGCATCCACAAAAATCGCCATAAGGGGTCTTGCAAATGCAAAGACGAGGGCGGATATGACCACGCAGAAGGTCATGGAAATACACACGGCACTTTTTAGCCCCGCGCGTATTCGCGCGCTCTCTTTTGCGCCGTAATTCTGTGCGATAAAGGTGGAAAATGCGTTGCCGAAGTCCTGCACCGGCATATAGGCAAAGGCGTCGATTTTTACAGCGGCGGCAAAGGCGGCCATCACAATAGGGCCGAAGCTGTTGACAAGCCCCTGCACCATAAGGATGCCAAGGTTCATGATCGACTGCTGCACGCAGGTCAGCGTGGAGAAGGAGACGATCTCCCGGATGCGCCTGCGCCGCAGGCAACGGACCTTCCATACCGAACGCACCTGTGGGAAGCGCATAAACGCATAAGCGGCGATGCCGATCCCCGAAACATATTGGGCGATCACCGTTGCCTCCGCCGCCCCGGCAACGCCCCTATTTAGCCCGATGACAAGCCAAAGATCAAGGGTGATGTTCAGCACAGCGGAAACAGCTAAAAAGGCAAGAGGAATGACGGAATTGCCGATCGCCCGCAAAAAAGAGGCGAAATAGTTATACAGGAAAACCGCGGGAATGCCTATGAAGATCACAAACAGGTATTCGCGCATATCGCCCCAGACCTCGGCGGGTACCCGGAGGAATGTGCGAAGTCCGTCCAGACAGGCAAACGACAAGATGTTCAGGAGCGCAGTGACGAGCGATATAAAGAAAAAAGAGGCGCAGAGGTTTTCGCAAAGAGCCTTCTCATCCCGCTGTCCAAAGCGTATGGAAAACAGCGCACCGCTCCCCATGCACAGGCCGAGGATGATGGAGGTCAGAAAGGTCATCAGCGCAAAGGACGAGCCCACCGCCGCAAGGGCATCCCGCCCAAGGAACTGTCCTACGATCAGCGTGTCGGCGATGTTATAGCACTGCTGCAATAGATCCCCTAAAATCATGGGGATGGCAAACAGCAGCATGGACCTGGTGACAGGGCCTTGCGTTAAATCCCGGTTCATGGTACGCCTCCGTATCGTAAGCTAAAATCTGCGTTTCGCAAGCATTGTAGTGCTTTAAATCTGATCTGTCAATATGGCATTTATGCTCCAAAGAAACGGTGGTATCATCAGCGATAAGGCTTATGGGAAAAACCTGATTTGCGGAGGAAACAGTATGTATATAAATGGGCCGGACGGATTGGATCAACAGGTCGTGCGGATGCACGATCTCGGCGGAGTTCATCCGCCCGACCCACTGCATTTGGTTGCTGGCTTTCAGCGCTTCCGTAATGCCCTCAGCATCTGCCTTTTCTTTTACCAACCGAAAGAAAATCTCCTCCGCCTGTCGGTCAATATCCGCGAGATAGGCGTTTAATTCGCCGCCGGTCAGGTAGCTGTCTCCAACCAATTCATACTTCAGCCCGGCGCAGGAATTGACACCGTCCGAACTACAGCAAATAACATTATCCCACTTTTCAATTAGCTCAATCAAGGAGGCATACAAAATATGAAAAGGCAAAGGAAAAGAAATCCTATGACCATACGATATGTGCTACTCGGTATTGTACTACTTATTGGTGAAATTGGCGGCTTAATTGTAGGGTCTGCCAGTATATTTGAAATGGTTACGCTTGATTTGATTGTGTTCGTTCCAATTATTATCAAGAGATTTAAGTATAACACAGATCTTGGCAATATGTTAATAGAGGGCTTTATACTCGGAGCCATTTGGCTTGCTATATGGGTGGCGGCGATATATATATATCAAAGGATAATCCCTTACTGAATAAAATCGTAAGTTGGCCTATGGGAGTTTGGGGTATATGAGACTCTCTCTTCTCCACCGGCAACATGACCAGCTACAACGGCGCCAGCTACACCTGGATGGGCCGGGAGCTGCGGA
>OHJE01000252.1_pt1 | contig 31567 bp, 23 predicted proteins | sample 1568491 | NCBI WGS metagenome assembly OHJE01 (sample SAMEA3879609, study PRJEB24766) | human gut metagenome | biome: human-associated habitat; feature: feces | place: USA | collected 1985/1987
GGTTCAACGTGGGTTTGTTCTCCGGCCTTAATTTCAGACGCAGCCCTCACTACGGCTATGGCGGAAGCGGTACGTTCAACGAGTTCGACAACTATCTCGTTCTGGCCAGCACCACACCGCCGACCGCTTTCCCTGTCCACGTAGGGCTCAACACGGAGACCGGGGGATGGATCTACGGTGTGAACGAGAACTATACGGCAAACCCTTACGCCACCTTGGCCGAGAATGGATTCTTCACCGAGAGGGAACGTTCCGGAATCATCAACGGCACATTGACATGGGATATGAACAAGATAGCCAAAGGACTTAGGTTCGAGTCGTATGTCGGCCTTAACGTCTTCAACATGGACCGTATAGGAAAGAACCCGGATTACATCGCGGTCATCTATGACAAGGAGACCGGAACAAGTGTGAAGACATCCCACGAGGGAGCCAAGGCTTCCGGCAAGTCGGCGTTTGGTAAATGGTATCATCAGAGCCTGTACCTCAACGAGAGGCTGAGCTATGTCCGCGACTGGGGTTGGAACCGCCTTTCAGCCGCCGCTGTCTATTATCTTGAGACTACGGAAAGAAGTTCTTCCGCCTATAGGGACCGTCAACAGTCCGTTATCCTTAACGCGGACTATTCCTATGCGAACCGTTATCTGGCCCAGATCGTCATGAACACGACAGGTTCCTGTATGTTTATGAAAGGCAAGAGGTACGGTGTGTTCCCGTCTCTCGGCCTTGGCTGGGTGGTGTCCGAGGAGGATTTCCTCAAGGGATCCGGCCAGGTTGACTACCTCAAGCTGCGCGCTCAGGCCGGTGTCATCGGCTTCAATCCGTTTGGAGCATTGGATCTCTATGAGGATGAGTATCTTAAGGAAAAAGGCGTGTATTTCGGACCCGCTTCCACGGACTTTGAATGGATCGGCGGCTCCACAAAGTACCAGTCCTACAAGACCACTCTTCTGCGTCTCGGCAACAAGGATCTTACCTGGGAAAAGCGCAAGGAGATCACGGCCGGCATTGAGGCGAAGTTCTTCGGCAACCGGCTGTCCGTTGACGCGGATTACTTTTACATCCTTCGTGACGGCATCATTACCAACACGAGCGATGTGAATCCTAAGCTTTTCGGTTTCAATGGAGTAGCTACCTATGACAACTACAACAAGATTCGTTACCAAGGCGCCGAGGTGGCATTGAACTGGACGGACAAGATCGGTGACTTTGAATATTCAATAGGGGGTTGGGCTATCTACAACCGTGGCAAGTACCTCCGTTACAGCGAGAGCCAGATAAACGACTACAACAAGGTGGAAGGCTCTATGGCAGGGGACTATCACGGCTATGTGTATCTCGGCAAATATGCGTCAGCCGAGGACATCGCCTCATCTCCCGAACAGACCTTCGACTCTGAGGTTCAGGCCGGAGATCTGAAGTACAAGGACTTGAACGGTGACGGAAAGATAGACTCCAACGACAGGACAATCATCGGCAACACCTCCCCGAAATTGAACTACGCTGTCAACCTCTATTTGAAATATAAAGGTTTCGACCTGACGGTTGTCGGCACTGGCCGCGCTTTCTTTGACATCCCGTTCACAAACAGCTATTTCTGGAGCGGATGGGGACAGAACAACTACTCGAGATTCGTGAGCGAGAACATTGGCGGCGACTATCCGCGTCTTTCCTACGACAAGATCTCGAACAACTTCCAGGCTTCCCGTTTCTGGCTTCGCAAGGGAGATTGGTTCAAGATTCAGAATGTGGAGCTCGGTTGGGCGACCTCGTTCCGCAACTCGAACTGGATCAGAGGTGTAAGGCTTTTTGTCCGTGGCTCTAACCTGTTGACCGTCAGTGGTGTCAAGTATATTGATCCGGAGTCTGTCTCGGCTGGTGTCACCACGGATCCTCTGTACAGGACATTCACCGGTGGTGTCAAGTTGAACTTTTAACGAGAATCGGCAATGAAAAACAATTTACGAATATTCCTGCTTTCAGCCGCCGCCGTCCTTGGCGGGTGTGATTTCCTCGATCCTCTTCCGATGGGAAATGTGACGGACGAGAACATTTCCGGCTATCCGTCCTATGTCAGGGGCTTTGTGGAAAAAGCCTACGATTTACTTCCGAGTACGTACATAAGCAATGAGTACATCTACCTTGACGCCATCACGGAGGATGCCGTGATCACGTCAAGCGGCAGCGCGATCAGACGCTATGGCACAGGGGCGGTCTCTCCGGCCTCTTATCCTTTCGATGCATACTGGACAAGGGACTACACTGCCATTATGTACGTGAACACTTTTCTGGAGGACAATCTGGGACTCAACACCCGCTTCCTTGTCGATAACACCACAAACGCTCTTCTGCAACGCTATCTGCAGGGTGACGCGTATGCGATGAGAGCATGGTACGAGTTCGACCTTCTTAGGAAGTTCGGTGGTGTCGGCACTGACGGGAAACTGCTCGGTTTCCCGATCCTCACCTCACCGGTCGACGTGTTCGGGACAGATCCTGAGAGTGTGGAGAGGAACACTTATGACGAGTGTGTGAAGAGGATCCTGGATGACTGCGACTCCGCGCTTGTGTATATTCCTGAAGCCAACAGGGATTGGCTTGGACAGCACAGCACGATAGACGGGGCTTCCCGCTGGAAAAGGATGGACGGACTTTCTGTGAAGGCCTTGAAAGCGATGGTCTATCTGTACTGGGCCTCGCCGGCCTTCAACCCTGGCGGGGATGTCTCCAGATGGGAGAATGCCGCGAAGTACGCCGCCGAGGTGATGGATTTCAAATTGTTGAGGGACGGAGCGCAGCCGAACGGCTTCAACCCTTCCCTGAAATTCGATTGGCTCTGGCCTAACTCTCAGGAGATCATATTCTCTTCCAGCTGGACGACGAACTCAAGTATGGAGAATCTTTTCTATCCGCAGGGATTCCGTGGCAGCGGTTCCGTCGGCGCGACCCAGAACCTTGTGGACGCTTTCCCGATGGCGAATGGCTATCCTATTGATGATCCGCGTTCCGGCTATGATCCCGCCGACCCGTATTCCGGCCGTGACCCTCGTTTCTACAGTACCGTCAACTACAATGGAGCCAAGGTGGTGCGTCCGTCCAGCAATGAGACGATGTACACCTTCGACATGTCCGTGGGCGGCAAGGACGAGGCCGGTGGAGTCGGCAACACTTTGACAAACTATTATGTCAAAAAATTTGTGAACCAGGAATGGAACAAGAATGATGACAAGGTCAACACGCAGCCTCGCTCGGTCTTCTTCTTCAGATGGGCGCAGATGTGCCTTGTGTTCGCGGAAGCCGCGAACCAGACCGCAGGCCCTGAGACAGAGATATTCGGCCACACCGCGAAAGAGGCTCTGGCCTATCTGCGTAACCGTCCGACAAACGATGGCCTCGCCGGTCTTGGGTCTGTATCAGACCCTTATCTTGATGAGGTTGCCTCAAAGGGCAAGGACGCTTTCGACGCTCTTGTGAGGAACGAGAGGCACATCGAGCTATGTTTCGAGGGCCAGCGTTTCTGGGATCTCAGGAGATGGTCCACCGACGCAGACTGGCAGAAGAACATAAATGTTGAGGTGAAGAAACCTGTCTTTGACGGATCGTCCATCACTTATGAGACTGTCGAGACCCGCAAGTTCAATTCCCGCTGGCTACCGATTCCCTACTACGACGCGGCGAAGACCGGAATGGTACAGAATGAGGGATGGGACAACTGGCGTTAATACATTAAAGAAACAGAAATATGAAGAATATCAAGAAACTATACATCCTGCTGTCGTCAGTCGCCGTGGCTTTGTCGTTGACTGGCTGCTACAAGGATTATGTCCAGGACTTTGATTACAGCGGAGCCTACCTTGCCTACCAGTACGACCTTCGTACCTTCGTGGTTGGAGAGGGAATGCAGTTCAAGATCGGCGCTGTCCTCGGGGGAGTGATGAAGAATGAATATGACCGTGACATCTGGTATGAGTTTGACGACAATCTGATAACCGAGGATCTCCGGTTCTTCGTGCCGGACGCCGAGACGCCGTTCAACGCCTTTTCGGAGATGAGCGGCCGGACGGCGGTCGGCTCTGTGAGTCAGGACTATGTCAAGAACGCTGTTCAGTTAAGCGGCATCAAGGCTTTCACTCCGCTTCCTATGAGCACGGTGAAGATTCCGGAGGGAGAGCGCTTCCGGATAAAGAAAGGGAATCACACCGGCACAATCACTGTCAAGGCTGATTCGGCAGCGTTCCTTGCGCTTCCGGGAGCAGGCAGTCATCCGTACTATGCCATCGGCTTCCGTCTGACATCCGCCGATGTGGACACAGTCCTTCTTTCCCGTTCATACGAGATCATCGCCCTCAGGTACGAGAATATGCTTTTCGGCAATTGGTACCACGGTGGAAAGACCGTTGTGACCGACGCTTCCGGCAATGTGATAGACACCGATGTCTATCCGACATCCATTCCTTCGGATGAGAAGACACACGAGGTCTATACCCTCAGCACGGTTGCTCCTGATGCTGTAAAGACAAATTACCGTGGGAAAGGAGCAGGTTCTGTCAGGATCACCTTCAGTGACGGCAAAATCACCCTCGCTTCCGCCGATGCCGTGGCGATAGAGGATCTCGGTTCGGGGTACAATAATGCCAAGTTGCTGCAAAACAGAAAGATATTCCTGAACTACAGCTTCGCAAACGCGGACGGGACCAAGTCGGTCGTGACAGACACCCTGACTTTCAGGAACCGCATCCGTGACGGAGTGAACGAATGGCAGGACGAGAACCCGGAACACTACAAATAGGATTGGCTATGAGAAAATTTTTGAATATAATGGCGGGAATTATGCTCCTTGCGGTTTCCGCATTGCTGCACGGGTGCAAGGACGATGATGGATTCATCCTCCCTTACAACCTTAGGATGGAAGACACGACCGTGCAGTCCGGAGAGAGGCTGAACATCCAAGGTCAGGGATTCAGTGCTGGTGACGCTCTGATCTTCGAGACGCTGGACGCCGAGTACAGGTTCCAGGCCATTCTGGAGGAGGGTGACATCACCACCGACGGCATCAGCGTCACCCTCCCCGACAATTTCGTCTATGAGGAGACCTACAGAATATACCTGGTACGTGGCCTTGAGCGGGCAGAGATCGGCAGAATGAAGGTCTCGATAGGCGCGATGCAGCAGTTCCGCCTGATGTCCAGCAACATAAGAGTCTGGACTGGAGACTCCGGCGAGCCTTTGGACAGCCCTAGGCGATGGGAGAACCGTCGCTCGGCCTTGGTGGCGATGTACAAGGACATTCAGCCTGACATCATCGGCACGCAGGAGGCTTACCTCTCGCAATGGAATTATCTTAAGGATCAGCTGGCTCCTCTGGGCTATGACTGTGTGGGCAAGGTTATGAGCGATTGGAGCGATAATCCGTCTCCAAAGGACACCAACGAGGAGGTCGAGCTTGGACAGGCCGTGGGAATATTCTTCCGCACGGATGCCGTAAGCCTTGTCCGCTGGGGCGTTTTCTCATTGTCCGAGACTCCGGATGAGCCGATAAAGGCTCCCGCTCTCGGCGCTCAGTACAAACGTCAGGCGACATGGGCGGAGTTTGAGCTGAAGGATAACGGACGGAGAATATTCCATCTCAACACTCATCTTGACACGAAGGACAACGATGTCAGATCAGCTGAGATGAAACTGATTATGGAGCGGGTGAAGATGTACAATACCGAGGATCTTCCTGTCCTTCTGACTGCGGATTGGAACGCCGCGGCCAATTCGGTCGTGTTTGACTCCATCAGGGATTCTTACAATCTTGCCAAGGACGCGGCTCAGGACACTCAGGATGAGGCCACGAACAACGGCTATGGCAACAGTGGCTCCTACATTGACCACATTTGGTTCTCAAAGGGCAAAGGCTTGCGAATCCTGACATATCGGGTGGTGAAGGCTCAATACGATCCGGCGATCGAGTATTATTCGGATCACTGGTCGATCTACTCTGATTTTCAGTTTTAGTGATCGGATATATACAGGATTTCCGGGTTGTGGAAGCGATTTCTACAGAAGAGGCGCGAAAAGTCGTATGAAGCTTTCAAGGATCCGGCAGTACCACGGTCGGGCGCTCCATTCCTCAAGGGTCAGCTCGCGGCACTGTCTGGTGTCGTACATGAAGATCTCCTTGTTCATCAGCGCGGTCTGCTCGTCGTAGATGTAGGAGTTGACCTCGTAGTTGATGGCGAAGCTGCGGAAGTCCAGGTTGGCGGACCCGATGCTGGAGAGGTAGTCGTCACTGACGAAGGTCTTGGCATGGATGAACTCGCCCTGGCGCAGGAATATTCTTACGCCTGCCTGCAGCGCCTCCTCGTAGTAGGCTCTGTTGGCCGGGCGCATCAGGATGTTGTCCGCCACCTCCGGCACCATCAGACGCACATCGACCCCGCACAGGGCGGCGGTTTTCAGCGCGTCCATGACAGGCTCTGTCGGAACGAAGTACGGTGTCTGGAGATAGATGTAGCTTTTGGCGTGCTGCAGGGCCCACTCGTAGCTCAGCTGGAGGATCGGCTGCGGAAGATCCGGCTCGTCCGGCACGATCTGTACCAGCTTGTCCCTCAGGGTCGGATGGGTGTCGTGGAAGTCGATCACGCCCGCCGCTTCTCCTGCAGGAACGCCTGTGGAGCATTGCTGCCCTGTCGCTGAGCTTGTCGAAGCGACATTGTTCAGGATTAGAGGGCCTTGTGCGGTCACTTCGACAGGCTCAGTGGCCGGGGCGACTTTCTTGGCCATCGGGTAGTAGTCGATCATCGCCTTGTCGATCGTCCCGCCGCCGGTCAGCCATGAGTCAAGGAACGTGTACTGGAGAACCGCCACGGCATCGCCGGTGATCCTCATGTGGGTGTCCCGCCAAAGACGGAAATAATGGTCGTTGATGTTCATCCCGCCGGTGTAGCCGATCTGCCCGTCAATCACGACTATCTTCCTGTGGTTCCTATAATTGAGCTTGGTAGCCATGTCCAGGACGTGCATCCTCGGATTGGTGAACTTGATGACCTCCACGCCAGCCTTCCTCATCGCGTTGTAGTAGGCCGCGGCGATCGGGAAATTGGCGATGTTCTCGTACAGGAAACGCACCTTGACACCTTCCTTGGCCTTCTGCATCAGCAGTTCCTTGATCGCCTTGCTGCCCTTGTCGTTGCCGAAGTGGAAATACTCGACATGGATCGACTCCTTGGCCGCCAGTATGTCCTCGCGCAGCAGGTCGAACTTCCGCGGGCCGCTCGTGATGATCTCTATGTCGTTGCCCGAGGTCACGGAAGGGTGTCCCTCCGCTCCCATCAGCCTTGCCAAAGGACGGAACTCCTCACGGATTCCGGCCTCGTTGTCATGCCCGAACAGGATTCTGTTGAGTTCTGGGGTGGTCCCGGCCTCGAAGAAGTCCTTGTACCTCTGATGCCGGCGGTTGAAGATCCAGTGGTGCCTGTAGTTGATACCGAACATGAAGTAAAGTATCAGGCCGACCACGGGAAGCACGGCTATGATAAGCAGCCATGCGAATTTCCTTCCGGAGTCCCCGGTGTCCACCAAGATCACTATGAAAACACTGAGGATCAGGAGAAAGTACAGAACTGTAAGAATCCACTGCATGATTATGTCTTTAAACCAACTTGCCTATAAGGGTGGCCGAGGTGCAGGAGACCACTTCCACATCGACATAGTCTCCGGCCTTGTGCCCCCCGCCGGGGAACACGCACATCTTGTTGCTTCCGGAGCGTCCGCAGAGTTCCTCGGGATTCTTCTTGGAAGGCCCCTCCACAAGAACTCTGAACACTTTCCCGATGTCGTTGCGGTTGCTCTTGAGGCTCAGCTCGTTCTGCAGGGCGATGATCTCGTTCAGCCTTCTGGTCTTCACGTCGGGCGGAACATCGTCAGGATAGTGTCTCGCGGCGAGTGTCCCCGGTCTCTCGGAGTAGTAGAACATGTAGGCATAGTCGAAACCGACCTTGCGGAAAAGTTCGAGGGTCTGCCGGTGGTCCTCCTCGGTCTCCGAGCAGAACCCGGCGATCACGTCGGTGGTGATCCCGCAGCCTGGCATTACCTCCCGGATTCTCGCCACCCGGTCAAGGTACCACCCGGAGGTGTAGCGCCTTCTCATCTTCTCCAGAAGCCTGTCGCTGCCTGACTGGACAGGCAGATGAATATGCTCGCAGATGTTAGCGTACTTCGCCATCGTGTCGATCAGCTTGTCACTGATGTCCTTTGGGTGGTTCGTGGCGAAACGTACCCTGAGTTCCGGACTGATCCCGGCCACCATCTCAAGCAGATCCGGGAAGTCGCATCCCTGCCCGTCCTCCGGGTTCCAGTTGTAGGAGTCCACGTTCTGCCCGAGCAGTGTCACTTCCTTGTAGCCCTTGCTGAAAACATCCCTTGCCTCGTCCACGATCGTCTTCGGGTCCCTGCTTCTCTCCGCGCCCCTGGTGTAAGGCACCACGCAGTACGAGCAGACATTGTTGCACCCCCTCATGATGGAGATGAACGCCGAGACCCCGTTCCTGTCCGTCCTGACAGGAACGATGTCCGCGTAGGTCTCCTCGTGGGAGAGCATCACGTTGATCTGCGGCTTGTCGGGAGCGATGTCCCTCAGAAGCGCAGGAAGCGTCCTGTAGGAGTCCGGGCCGGCCACCAGATCCACCTTGTGGGTGTCCAGAAGCTTGTCTTTCAGCCTTTCAGCCATGCATCCGACGATGCCGACCACGACACCGCCCCTCTTCTCCTTCTGTTTGTGGAACACCTCGATGCGTCCCCAGATCCTTTGCTCGGCATTGTCCCTGACCGAACATGTGTTCGCCAGGATCACATCCGCCTCGTCCATGGATTCCGTCCTTTCGTAGCCCTCTTTGCCGAGGATCGAGAAAATCACCTCAGAGTCGCCGACATTCATCTGGCAACCGTAGGTCTCTATGTAAATCTTCTTGCTCATGTCTGATTCAACTCTCACTTGTAGGCAATTACCTATTGTTTTTACAACCTTATCTCATGTTCGAAGGTGATTGCCCACCCTCATCAATTCACGTTACCCCCTCCCTAAATCCCTCCCCTCGGGGGAGGGACTTGCTTTCACCCTTTCACCGCAAGCGGTGAAGAAAATAGGTTCTCGCAAATGCGAGACTTGAGTTCCTGATTATAACAGTCTTTTGCAAAGATAGATAATTATCCTTGAATAATGGCTTGGTGATGTTCGTCAAATCTGCTGTGGCATGATTTTATGATGGTTCGCAGATTCTGTCAAATCCATTCGGTGATGCTTATTATTTCAAATGGCTTAGATAGGTACACATTTATGGGTTGTCCATCAACAGGCGTGACTGCACATATCAGCTCAAGTAATGTAAAAAGTCGTATCCAACAACCAAACTGGACATACGTGGACATAGAGACCGGAAAAACTCTCTGATTTTCATCCAAGTAAAACTCAAAAGAGCAGCGGCACAGTTCCCGCTGCTCTTTTTCAAAATAATCCTCGCCTGTAGCCCTGAATCAATAGCTTATTTTTGCCAGTTCCTTGTGAAAGTCCCATGCCTGGACATGAGTTATTCCATCCTTACTTGGAAACCTGAACTCATCCATCGTCACGACATATTTAGGATAGTTGTCCTTTATCTGTTCCAATGAATCATACTCCCGTTTCATCGTTTCCGGATTATCCATCTTGTATGACACCTGGACATAGATTCTATTATCCCCCTGGACACCGACAAAATCCACTTCAAGCATTCTGGCTTCTGCAGAGTCGTGAACATTTCCGACATATACGTCATATCCGGCCCGCCTTAAATCAAGATAGACCAGATTCTCCAGTTCATATCCGTACCCATACGCGAACCCCCTGTAGAGATAGTTGTGAAAGGCGAGGTCGTTGATATAATACTTGCAGTTTCCGGATATGGTCTCCTTTCCCTGGATGTTGTATCTCTCTGCTCTATGGACAAGATATGTGTCTGCCAAATATGTCAGGTATGCGGTAACGGTTTCATAATTGACTGTTTTGCCTTTACCCTTATAGTATTTCACGATGGTGCTCGGAGTGAAAAGTTTGGTTGCATTGTTTACAAGGTACACGAACAGATCGTCAAGAGTATTCACATCGCGTATCTTGTGCCTTTCAACGATATCCCTCAAGAGTACGGTATCCTTAAGGCTGGACACATAATGCCTCCTGATTTCCTGGGCGGACAGATGCAGCATCTCCGGGAGTCCGCTTTCATGCAGGTATTCCTCATAAGACCTCATTCCCGCATCTTTCATGTTCGCCCCAATCCATTCCTCGTATGATAGAGGTAGAATCTCACATTCCACATACCTGCCGGACAATAGAGTCGCCAACTCTCCGGACAGCATTTTTGAGTTGGAACCGCTGATGAACACTTCGCATGGGGCAGTAAAATCCTGCGAGATAGAATTGACAACTTTCTCCCATCCTTCCACATTCTGGATTTCATCAATGAAAATATAGGTCTTTCCTTCGGGTTTCAGATGTTCCCTGTATTCTCTGATGATGTCATCCAGATCCGTATACGACCGGATAAAATCAAAACTTGTATACTCCTTGCTGACATAAAGAAGGTTGTTGTCGGCGACTCCGTCGGAAATCAGGTCCATCATTACCTGTCTGAGAATGTAACTCTTTCCGGCACGTCTCTGCCCGGTAAGCACCTTCACCAAGCTGTTGCCGGAGAATGCTTTGATCTTTGACAAATAGAAATCCCTGCGGAATCCACAAGGAACAGCATTTCCGTTCCAAGGGTTATAGCGGGATAAAAGTTCAAGATGTTCGGTCATATCCAAAAATTTTCTCAAAAATACAAATCGTTTCGGTTATAACCAAAAATTTCCTTTAAAACCAAAAAAGTTTCGGTTATATCCGAAACTTAGGGGCGTGCTTGAAATTTTCTCCTAAGAGGTACTTCGCCTATGGATTTTTTCCTTTAAGATGCAGTTCGGGGGAAAAGTTTTTCCTCTGACGTGCAGTTGGTTTTTGCCGTTACTTCCTTTTTACTATCTTTGTGGTAATAGTGTTGATAAAATGGAGACAATAAAGAGAAATATTTCGGGCATTCTCATCGCTTTGCTGGCGTGTGCCATCCTGTCCGGATGCTCCGGGCTGTCGAAGGTCAAAGACATCAAGGTGACCTCGTGCGGTCTGGAGTCCTATTCATTGAAAGGCCTCCGCTCGGTTGACGCCGTACTGGCCGTCGGGATCGACAATCCGACCTTCGCGTTCAAGATTCTGAATGTCAGCGGCACGGTCAAGTACAAGGGCGAGGATTTCGCCACCTACACTGCCGACTCGGTGAGCGTCGACAAGAAATGCATGAAGGTCTATGACGTGCCATGCACGGCGACCTTGGATGACGGAATAAGCTTGAAGAGGCTGATGCTGATCGCGAAGAAGGGCAGCCTTGAAGGGTTCACGACCGACGTGACGGCGACCGTGAGACTGAAGAGCGGCGCGGGGACGACCTTGAGATTCAAGGACGTGGATCTTAACAAAATGACGGAATAGTTATGAATATTTTTGCTCACAAGATACTTGCCACCCTTGCCGCCGCCTGTGCGGCCTTGTGCGTCACGGTTGCCGCCGGCGCCCAGGAAAGACGGGATTCCGTGATCTACCGGCTGAGCGCGGCCATGGACTCCACGTTGGTAGGCAAAGGCATATTCAATCTCCTTTCAGGAGGTGTCGGTAAGGACACGAAAGTTACGGTCCGCCAGTCGCAGCGCATCATTGATGCTTTTGACGCCCACGTCGCGTCCAATTCGTCCAGAACGCAAAGCGGCTTCAGGGTCAGGATATTCAATGACAACAAGCGGACATCGAGGAACGATTCCGAGGTGGCTTTGACCCGTTTCAAGGGCATGTTTCCCGGGGTGGCGGCCTACCGGACCTATTCTAACCCGTTCTTCAGGGTGACGGTCGGGGATTTCCGCACCAAGTCGGAGGCGATGCAGCTTCTGCTGCAGGTCAAGGGGGCTTTCCCGACCGCGTTCATTGTGAAGGAGACAATCGGCTATCCGGTTGTCGATAGGTTTCATTCCTACACAGTCGAGGCTGTGCGGGCAGACAATCAGGAGTAAGCTATGCTTAAGCAAGGACTAGAACTCAAACAGACTCAGAAGCTTTCGCCTCTTCAGATCCAGACCATCAAACTTATTGAGCTGCCGATCCAGGAGTTGGAGCAGAGGGTGAAGGCCGAGCTGGAGGACAATCCTGTGCTTGATGACTCTCCCGCTCCCGAGAAGAATGAGGACAGCGACGAGCCAAAGGACATTTCCATCGACGAGATCGACGAGAATGATCCGATTCCGTCGTACAAGCTCAGGGTCAACAACTACGGGAAGGACGAGCGTCCCCAGTACAACACATTCTCGGTCAAGGAGAGCTTCACGCAGAGCCTTATGGAACAGCTGGGCTATCGCAACCTCTCCAAGCATGACCGTGACGTGGCCGCCTTCATCATCGGCAGTCTGGACAGTGACGGGTACCTCCGCAGGGACATTGACAGCATCGTCGATGACCTGGCTTTCAGGGCGAACATAGAGTCCACGCCCGAGGAGGTGACGGCCATGCTCAAAGTGATACAGGAGTTCGAGCCGGCCGGTGTGGGCGCGAGAGACCTTAGGGAATGCCTTCTCCTCCAGCTCAGGACGCAGAAGCAGACCCGGGTCGTGCAGCTCGCCGAGACCATCCTCACGGACTATTTCCAAGAGTTCTCCAACAGGCATTTCCAGAAGATAATCACCAGACTGGGACTCGACGAGGATGAGATGAAGGCCGTAATGGCGAGGATAGTCAAGCTGAATCCCGCTCCGGGAGGTCAGATTGACGACTCCTACAATGACCAGGCTCAGCAGATTGTCCCTGATTTCGTGCTTGACATTGTGGATGGTGAGCTGAAACTGTCCATGCCAAGGTTCAACATCCCCGAGATTCGTGTCAACCGCAAGTACGCCGAGCTGCTGGCCGACGCGCAGGGCTCTTCCGACAGGCAGAAAAAAGAGGCAGCCACCTTCGTCAAGCAGAAGCTGGATTCCGCAAAATGGTTTGTGGAGGCGTTGAAGCAGCGCTACAACACTCTGGAAAGCACGATGAAGGCTATAGTGGACTACCAGCACGACTATTTCGTCGATGGTGATGAGTCTCATCTGAAGCCGATGGTACTCAAAGACATAGCGGCGAAGACCGGCTTTGACATCTCGACCATCTCCCGGGTTGTCAACAGCAAGTATATCGAGACCCATTTCGGAATATTCCCTTTAAAGTATTTCTTCTCCGAAGGTCTTGAGAACCAGGAGGGTGAGGAGGTCTCCACCAGGGAGCTGAAGAAGGCTCTCCGTGAATGCGTGGATGCCGAGGACAAGCGTAAGCCTCTGACCGATGACCAGTTGGTGGCTGAAATGAACAAACGTGGCTACAAAGTCGCCCGCCGTACCATAGCGAAGTACCGCGACCAGCTGGACATCCCCAAGGCCCGCCTCCGCAAACAACTCTGACGCTGTCTGCGGGACTTGCCGGAGATTCCCTCTCCTGTGATATTCGATTATGCTGTTCTACAGCTTGGCTCCGTAGGCCAGGTCGCCTGCGTCACCGAGTTCGGGGACGATGTAGGAGTGGCTGGTCAGTTCCTCGTCGACGGCGGCGGTCCAGAGGGTCGTGTTCTCAGGAAGGTGCTTCTGGAGGAACTCGATGGCGTAGATGCTGGCGATAGGGCAGACAAAGTGCGTGTGAGCCGGCTCGCCGCCTTCCTCGACAAGCTTGCGGTAGGCTATCTCGATGGATGAGCCGGTGGCCAGCATGGTGTCGGCGATGATCAGGGTCTTTCCTGTCAGGTCAGGGCAGGTGCAGTACTCCACGTTGATGTGGAACTCGTCGCCCTTGTCGTACTTCCTGAAAGCTGCGATGAACGCGTTCTCGGCGTTGTCGAAAACGTCGAGTACACCTTTGTGGAGAGGCAGACCGGCGCGCAGGATGGTGGAAACCACAATCTTCGCGTCACATGTGCGTACCTTTGCGGTGGCAAGAGGTGTGATGACATCCTTCGGGCTGTAGTCCAGCACTTTGCTTATCTCGTAGGCAAAGATGTGTCCCAACCTCTCAAGGTTGTAGCGGAAGCGGAGGCTGTCTTTCTGAACGGTTTTGTCACGCATCTGCGCAACGATGTTGTTGAGGACCGAATCGGTCTCGCCAAGATTGATGACTTTCATTGGTTTTTCGAAATTGTTTTTCGAAAACCAAAAGTAGGGATTAATTTCTTCATTTCCAAATTTTTCCGCCCCAAGGAGCACCCAAGGAGCCGCCAAAGGGCCATAAGGGAAGCCTTATTCCACTATTGTCACCCTGTCGTCCGCGAAGCTGAAATAGCAGTCGTCGCAGATTATTATGTGGTCCAGAAGCGAGATGTCGAAAGTGTTGGCGGCCTTTTTCATGCGCTCGGTCTCGGTCAGGTCGTTGCCGCCGGGTCTGGGATTGCCGGACGGATGGTTGTGTACCATGATCATTCCGCTTGCCCGCTTGTCCAGCGCCATCCTGACCACGAGCCTTGGGTCCACGACAGTGGAAGTCAAGCCGCCAAGGCTGATCATCTCCTTGTGGATGACGTAGTTGGCCCTGTTGAGGAATATTATCCAGAACTCTTCGTGGTCCGCTCCCCTGAGTCTGGGAAGCATCATGCGGAAAACCGTTCCGGGATCCGTCAGCGGCACCTTTTCTATTCCCGGATCCTCCAGACAGCATCGCTTGCCAAGCTCAAACGCAGCCGCGATCGAGGCGTAGCGTACGCTTCCTATCCCTCCGATCTCTTTCATCCTCGACGCGTCCATCCCGGCGATCATGGACAGTTTCCCCTCGTTCGCCGCCAGCAGCCTGTTCGCCACTTCAAGGACATTCTCCTTTTGCGTCCCCGACCCGATAAGGATGGCGAGCAGCTCGGCGTTGCTCATCGCGTCAGCCCCTTTGGAGAGCATTTTTTCCCGTGGCCTCTCTTCCACGCACAAGTCTTTCATCTTCATAGTCTAAAATCTTTTCCGCAGGCGTTTATGAATATTCCGGCTCCTCGGAACCGCAGCATCCCTCGCGCCTACTGTGTCCGGTGCGCAAGATAGGCATATAAAACAGAAAAAAAGTTAAGAAACATAAACGTCTCCTAACTTTTTTCTGTTTTTTATAAAGAATTCCGTTATTTCCTTTCCAGAACCTTTTTGGCGGCTTCGACGATGTGGGCGGCGTCCATGCCGTAGGCGGCGAGAAGCTCGGACGGTGTGCCGCTCTGGCCGAACTCATCCTTGCCGTTGACATATTCAATCGGCTTTGGTGAGGTGGCGGCAAGCACTCCGGCGATCAGCTCTCCGAGTCCGCCGGCCATGTTGTGCTCCTCGGCGACGACAACGGCGCCGGTCTTGATTGCCGATGCAAGAACGGCCTTGGTGTCGAGAGGCTTGATGGTGGCGATGTCGATGATCTCGGCGCAGATGCCCTCGGCCTCAAGGGCTTCGGCTGCCTGAAGAGCCTCCCAGACCATGTGTCCGGTGGCGAAGATGGAAACGTCCTTGCCTTCGTTCAGCACGTAGGCCTTGCCGATCTCAAACGGCTCGTTCGGCATGAAGTCGGCCACCTTCGGTCTTCCGAAACGCAGGTAGACAGGCCCGTCGTACTTTGCCGCCGCGATCGTGGCGTTCTTCGTCTGGGTCCAGTCGCAAGGGTTGATCACAACCATGTCAGGAAGCACACGCATCAGCGCGATGTCCTCCATCGTCTGGTGTGTCGCGCCGTCCTCGCCGAGGGTGACACCGGCGTGGGATGAGGCGATCTTCACATTGGTCTTGCCGTAGCAGACCTCCATCCTGATCTGGTCGTAGACGCGTCCGGTGACGAACTCCGCGAAGGATCCGGCGAACGGAACCTTTCCGGTGAGAGCCATGCCTGAGGCCACGCCGATCATGTTGGCTTCAGCGATTCCGCACTCGTAGTACCTCTGAGGGAACTCCGCGGCGAAAGCATCCATCTTGAGTGAACCCTTAAGGTCGGCTGTCAATGCCACAACTCTTGAGTCAGCTTTTCCTGCCTCAAGAAGACCGGCTCCGAATCCGCTGCGGGTGTCTTTCTTTCCTCTGTCTGTATATTTTTTCATGATGTTCCTGAATTAAAAGTCTCCCAATGTTTCCTCAAGCTGGCTCAAGGCGATGCCGCACTGCTCCTCGGAAGGAACGCTGCCGTGCCATTTGTGCGTGCCGGCCATGAAGTCAACTCCATGTCCCATCTCTGTCTTGAACAGTATCATCTTCGGCTTTCCGTTGCCTTCGCTGGCCTTTGCCTGCGCGAACGCTTCGAGGATCTTGTCCATGTCGTGTCCGTCGGCGACGAAAACATCCCATCCGAAGGCCTTCCACTTGGTCTCAAGGTCACCGAGACCGGCGACATCCTCGGTCGTTCCGTCGATCTGCTGGCGGTTCCAGTCGGTCATCGCGATCACGTTGTCCACCTTGTGGTGAGCCGCGAACAAGGCGGCCTCCCAGATCTGGCCTTCCTCGGTCTCGCCGTCTCCGCAGAGAACGTAGACACGGTGAGGGTCATTGTCGGCCTTCTTCGCGAGAGCCGCTCCGATCGCCACGGAAAGTCCCTGTCCGAGGGAACCGGCGGCCTGGAACACTCCCGGCAGGCCCTTTCTTACGGAAGGGTGTCCCTGGAGCCTGGTCCCGAACTTGCGGAACGACTCCAGCTCGGCGATAGGGAAGTACCCGGCTCTTGCCAGGATTGAATAGTACATCGGCGTAAGGTGTCCGGCGGAGAGGATGAACATGTCCTGATCCTTTCCCTCGCGGGTCCAAGTCGCCGGGTTCTGATCCATCACGTTGAAGTACAGGGCTGTCATGAAGTCAGCGCTGCTCATGGATCCGCCCGGATGTCCGGATTTGGCCTTGACGACCATCCTGATGATGTCTCTTCTTACTTGAGAGGCCATCTTCTTCAGATCTTCTGTTGACTGCATTTTATTTGTATTTGAAATTCGTTAAAATATTCCGAGGGCAAAGATAATCCTTTTTATGTCAGAAATTTGATATTTCGAATTTGATTTATGCTATTTCTTGATTCACCTGCAAAGTTAGTACTTTTTTATGTCAGGAAGAAGTCCTAACTTTGTCTTGGTAAGCGTTAAAAAAGTTATTTTTTAAGGATTGCCTGACAAGATGTCGTTCCGGCGATGTGCGCTGTGAACAACCTCCGACAAAGATAATTAATAATCATTTATATTTAATGGCACACGTAGTAATCATGCCCAAACAAGGGCAGTCTGTAGAAAGTTGTATTGTCACGGAGTTCAAGAAAAAGGTCGGAGACAAAGTCGCCGTCGGTGATGTTCTTTTCAGCTATGAGACTGACAAGGCTTCATTCGACGAGGATGCGAAAGTCGCCGGCACCGTTCTCGCCTGCTTCTTCAATGATAATGACGAGATCCCTTGCCTGACCAATGTCATGGTCATCGGCGAGCCGGGTGAGTCATTCTCTGAATATGCCCCTTCGGGATCCGCTCCCGCTGCGGCGCAGGCCACCGAGGCCGCGGCTCCGGCGCCTTCTGCCGCCGAGCCTGCCGCACCTGCCGCCGGGTCTGCCGAAGTTCCTGCCGCCGCCGCTCCGACCGCTGGAGCGCCTGTTTCCCCAAGAGCCCGCAGGCTTGCCGCCGAGAAAGGCGTTGACACCGCCCAGGTGGCCGGCTCCGGCCCTCACGGACGCATCATCGAGCGTGATGTGGTCGCCGCCGAAGGCGCGCCTAAGTCCGGCCTTGCCAAGGCCATGATGGCCGCCGGAGGTCTTCAGGCGCCGGCTGCCGGCACCGGCATCGGAGGCATGGTCAAGGGTTCCGATCTCAAGACATGGAAGCCGAGCCACACGGAGAATCTTGCCGGAGAAGGCGAGGAGTTCACTGTAGAGAAGATGTCCAACATGCGCAAGCTTATCGCTAAGTCGATGTACAACTCTCTCCAGAACACCGCCCAGCTCACACACATGCTCGGCGCAGACGCCCGCCGCATCCAGGCTCTCCGCAAGAAGGCCAAGAAGGCGCTGGAGGAAGGAAGGATCGATGCCAACATCACGATCAACGACTTCGTCTGCTACGCTGTGATCAAGGCCCTCAAGAAATTCCCTAAGGTCAACTCCCATTGTCTGGGCGATGCCATGAGGCTGTTCAATGTCGTCAATCTCGGCTGCGCTGTAGACACAGAGAGGGGGTTGATGGTTCCTTGCGTGAAACGCGCCGAGGATCTTAACATCGTGGGCCTGAGCAAGGCTCTCAAGAGGGTTGCCGAGGACTGCAAGAAGGGGTCGATCAACCCTGACCTGCTCTCCGCCGAGGGTGCGTCCTTCACGGTCTCCAACCTCGGAGGCTTCGGCGTGGAGTGGTTCACTCCTGTCATCAACGTGCCTCAGAGCGCCATCCTCGGTGTCGGCACGATTGTCCCTCGTCCGAAGGATCTGGGAGCCGGAGTCTATGCGTTTGTCCCTTATCTCGGCCTGTCCCTGACCTACGACCACAGGGCGCTTGACGGCGGCGAGGCAACCCGTTTCCTCAAGCAGGTGGCCGTCGAGATCGAGAATCTGGAAGTTGAATTTTAACATTTAATAATATGTACGATTTAGCAGTTATCGGCGGTGGCCCTGGTGGCTACGTGGCCGCGGAAAGAGCCGGAGCGGCAGGTCTTAAGGTTGTCCTTTTCGAGAGGAAATCCCTCGGAGGAGTCTGCCTCAACGAGGGCTGTATCCCAACTAAGACGCTTCTGTACAGCGCCAAAGTCTATAACTACGCCCTTACGGGAGACCATTACGGAGTCTATGTCAAGGAACCATCCTTCGACTATTCCAAGATCGTCGCCCGCAAGAACAAGGTCGTGAAGAAACTTGTCGGCGGAGTGAAGCTGGCGATGAAGTCCAACAATGTCGAGGTTGTCACAGCCGAGGCCATGATCCAGGGCCGTGACGCGGAAGGTGTCAGGATCACCGCGGCAGACCAGGCCTACGTCGCGAGGAACATCCTCGTCTGCACCGGTTCAGAGGCTGCCGTGCCTCCGTTCCCGGGCCTCAAGGAGGCCGGCGACGTGATCGTCACCAACCGTGAGATCCTCGCCCTGGAAGAGCGTCCGCGGGAGCTCGTTGTCATCGGCGGAGGTGTCATCGGAATGGAGTTCGCTGCCTTCTTCAGCACACTCGGCACGAAAGTGACTGTTGTCGAGATGCTTCCGAAGATCCTCGGACCGCTTGACGATGAGATCAGCTCTATGCTTCAGAAGATCTACGCCAAACGCGGCGTGAACTTCTGCCTCAAGTGCAAGGTCACGGGCATCGAGGGCAACACTGTTGTCTATGAGGATCCTGAGGGCGTCACGCAGAGGGTCAGCGGGGACAAGATCCTCGTCTCTGTGGGCCGCCGCGCCAATGTCAGCGGATTCGGTCTTGAGAACCTCGGCGTCGAGATGCTTCTCAACAGGGGCGGAAAGCCTTGCGGGATCAAGGTGGACAGCAGGATGCGCACGAATGTCCCTGGTGTCTACGCCGCCGGCGACGTGACCGGATTCTCCATGCTTGCCCACACGGCCAGCAGAGAGGGCGAGGTCGCCGTCAACAACATCCTGGGCAAGGAAGACCACATGCGCTACGACGCCATCCCTGGAATCGTCTACACCAACCCTGAGGTGGCCGGAGTCGGCCTCACCGAAGAGCAGGCCGCGGCTTCCGGGAAGGACTATTCAGTCGTCAAGCTCCCTATGGCCTATGCCGGTCGCTTCGTCGCCGAGAACGAGGGCGGCGAGGGAATATGCAAGATCATCGTCGGCAAGAAGTACCACGAGGTGCTGGGCGTGCACATGCTCGGCAATCCTTGCTCCGAGATCATCCACAGCGCCTGCATCGCCATCGAGTCGGAGATGACCCTTGAGCAGCTCAAGGAGGTTGTCTTCCCTCATCCGACAGTTTCCGAGATCATCAAGGAGACAGCGTTCGCATTCAAGTAATAACAGATTTAAGAATATAGTAATATGCCAAAAGCGCTTTACATCGATCCGAACGAGACCTTGCGTCCGAAGGATCACGAACTCAAGCTTCCGGTGATTCCTGTGATGAAGTACAACAAGACCGTCAAGGAAGAGCTTAAGGAAGGTAATTTCACAAAAGAGGATCTCCTCCGCATCTACCGCGACATGTCCTACATCCGTGAGTTCGAGACCATGCTCAATCTGGTCAAGACCACCGGTGGCTACAACGGAGTCGCTTACAATAACCCGGGTCCGGCCCATCTTTCAGCCGGCCAGGAGGCCGCCGCTGTCGGTATGGCCTACTGCCTCGACACCGATGACTTCATCTTTGGCTCGCACCGTTCCCACGGTGAGATCCTCGCGAAGGGTCTCCGTTCTATCCAGATCCTTCCTGAGGCCGAGCTGAAGAAGGTCATGGAGGAGTTCTGGGGCGGCTCAACGCTTAACGTGGCCAGGAAGGCTTACGACGGGGCCGACACCAAGGAACTCGGTATCCGTTTCCTCCTCTACGGAGCGATGGCCGAGATCTTCGCCCGCACGACCGGTTTCAACAAGGGTCTGGGCGGATCAATGCACACATTCTTCACACCTTTCGGAATCTATCCTAACAACGCCATCGTCGGCGGTTCCGGATCGATCGCCGTGGGCGCGGCCCTTTACAAGAAGGTCAACCGCAAGAAGGGCATCGTCGTTGCCAACCTCGGTGACGGCGCAATGGCCAGGGGACCGGTCCTCGAAGGCATGACATTCGCCTCAATGGATCAGTTCAACACACTCTGGGAAGGCGACATGAAGGGCGGGCTGCCAGTCCTGTTCAACGTGATGGACAACCAGTACGCTATGGGTGGACAGACCAGGGGCGAGACCATGGGCTATGTGTTCCCTGCCCGCCTGGGAGCCGGCTTCAAGGCCGACGCCATGGATGCCGAAAGAGTTGACGGTTACAATCCTCTCGCGGTCATCGACGCTTTCAACCGCAAGAAGGCCTATCTTCTTGAGAAGAAGGGTCCTGCTCTTCTGGACGTTGTCACCTACCGTTACAGCGGCCACTCGCCAAGCGACCAGTCTTCCTATCGTACGAAGGAGGAGATCGAGGCCTGGGAGAAGGAGGATTGCATCGTAGCCTTCGGCGAAAGGCTGAAGGAGGCCGGAGTTGCCGATCAGGCTGCTCTCGACGCGATCCGCAACGAGGTGAACGCCAACATATTCGAATGCTATAAACTGGCCATCGATCCTGAGCTTTCTCCGAGAATGGATCTCGTGAAGGACAGCGAGCTTCTTGGCGACATGATGTTCTCCAACCAGAGCGTTGACTCCCTGAGCGATGCCAAGCCGGACGTGAACATGCCTCTTGAGGAGAATCCGAGAGTGAAGCAGATCGCCGGCAAGTCAAGGTTCTATCTTGACAAGGACGGCAAGCCGGCCAGCAAGATGAAGACTTTCAACATCAGGGACGGTATCTTCGAGGCTGTCGTTGACCGCTTCTACAAGGATGCCTCCTTGATCGCCTACGGTGAGGAGAACCGTGAGTGGGGCGGCGCGTTCGCTGTCTACAGAGGATTGACCGAGGCTCTGCCTTACCATCGTCTGTTCAACTCTCCGATCGCCGAGGCCGCCATCATCGGAACAGCCATCGGCTACGCCATGTGCGGAGGCCGTGTGATTCCGGAGATCATGTACTGCGACTTCCTCGGCTGCTGCGGCGACGAGATATTCAATCAGCTTCCTAAATGGCAGGCCATGTCAGGCAACATCCTGAAGATGCCGGTTGTTGTCCGTGTGTCCGTCGGCTCCAAGTACGGCGCCCAGCACTCACAGGACTGGACATCTCTTTGCTGCCATATTCCTGGACTCAAGGTCTGCTTCCCTGTCACTCCGTATGACGCGAAGGGCTTGATGAACGCCGCCCTTCAGGGGACTGATCCTGTCATATTCTTTGAAAGTCAGAGAATCTACGACAAGGGTGAGATGTTCCACGAAGGTGGTGTGCCGGAGGGCTACTATGAGATTCCGTTCGGCGAGCCTGATGTCAAGAGGGTCGGCAAGGATGTCACTTTCCTGACCATCGGAGCCACTCTGTACCGCGCTCTTGAGGCAGCCGACATTCTGAAGGAGAAGTATGGAATGGAGGCCGAGGTCATCGACGCGCGCTCTCTCGTGCCGTTCAACTACGAGAAGGTGCTTGAGTCCGTCAGGAAGACCGGCCGTATCATCATCGCCGGCGACGCCTGCGCCCGCGGCTCCTACCTCAATGACATCGCCGCCAACATCACCGAGATGGCCTTCGACGACCTCGATGCCGCTCCTGTGGTGCTTGGCTCACGTAACTGGATCACCCCGTGCCACGAGCTTGAGGAGGCGTTCTTCCCTCAGCCGTCCTGGTTCCTGGATGCCATCAACGAGAAGATCGTCCCTCTTAAGGACTATGTCCCGGTGAGCAACCAGACTGTGGCCGAGCAGATCATCCACGCCAGAAAAGGCATCTAACACGTTTGACCATGCTTACAAAAGCCGTTCGTCTATATGGTAAGGAAGACCTTCGTCTCGAAGAGTTCGAACTCCCCGTGATGAAGGATGATGAGATCCTTGCGAAGGTTGTCAGCGACAGCCTCTGCATGTCTTCCTACAAGTCCTCCCATCAGGCCTCCGACCACAAGAGGGTGCCGGATGACATCGCCGAGAATCCTACGATCATCGGCCACGAGTTCGCCGGAGAGATCGTCGAGGTCGGCTCCAGGTGGAAGAATCAGTTCAAGCCGGGTGACAAGTTCTCCATCCAGCCAGCCCTTAACTATGAGGGCGGTCCTGTCGGAGCCCTTTCCGCCCCTGGCTATTCCTACAGATTCATCGGTGGCGACGCCACCTACATCATCATCCCTTCCGAGGTGATGGAGATGGGGTGTCTGCTCCCTTACAAGGGTCCGGGCTTCTATCCCGCTTCCCTTAGCGAGCCTCTGTCCTGCGTGATCGGCACCATGCATGCCTGCTACCACACCCATCAGGGTTCCTATGTCCATCAGATGGACATCAAGGACGGTGGCAAGATGGCGCTTCTCGCGGGTGTCGGCCCGATGGGACTCGCGATGATCAACTACGTCCTCCGCCGCGAGGACAGAAGACCGTCCCTTTTCGTTGTGACCGACATCGACCAGGCCCGTCTTGACCGTGCCGCCACTCTCTACACCAAGGAGTTCGCCGCATCAAAGGGCATCGAGCTTCACTATGTGAACACCGGCGCTGTCGAGAATCCTGTGGAGACATTGAGGGAGCTTTCCGGCTGCACCGGCTACGATGAGGTTGTAGTGATGGCTCCTGTTCCATCTGTCGTGGAGCAGGGCGACGACATCCTCGGCCATGACGGATGCCTCAACTTCTTCTCCGGCCCGGGCCGCTCTGACTTCAAGGCTCCTTTCAACTTCTACAACGTCCACTACGCCTCCACCCACGTGGTAGGCACCAGCGGCGGCAACACTGATGACATGAAGGAGGCTCTTCAGATGATGGGCGAAGGTCTTGACCCTGCCGGTTTGGTGACCCACATCGGCGGTCTGAACGTAGTCCCTGAGACCACGCTCAACCTTCCTTCGATCAAAGGTGGCAAGAAGTTGATCTACACCCACGTGGAGATGCCGCTGACCGCCATCGCCGATTTCGAGGAGAAAGGCGTGACCAACCCTGTCTACGCCGAACTCGACCGTCTCTGCAAGGCTCACAACGGACTATGGAACATCGAGGCTGAGGAATATCTCCTCTCCCACGCCTCCGAACTGAGCAAGTAGTACTCACCTTAGTGTGAGACCCGAAAAGGATTTTCCCTATCCGAATTTTTGTAACGTAAAAAATTCGGATAGGGAAAATCTTTTTCGGGCTGCAGCTAAGATCTGCCCTCATCTTTTCGGGTTTCATTGTCGAAACAATCTCTGTACCATGCTGCCAAGCCCGAAAATATTCTTATATTTGTAGCATCCGCTCCATTTTGCCCGCCCACAGGCAGAATCGGAAGGGAAGTGGCTGACTTATCATAATTTTGACATTAAATACAAACAGTTTTATGAAGCACATCAAACTACTTGCGGTCATCGCCGCGATGACCATCTGCGGGACAATTTCCGCACAGCAGACTTTCTTCAAGGTGTCCTATTCAAATGCCGCGATCGAGATGAAATCGGGCAGATTGCCTGTCACGGAAAACATGAACGGCCTCTCCATAGGTGTCTCGCAGGCGAGACCGCTCCCCGGCGAGCTGCCTTTCTTCTATGAATATGGTGTGGATGCGATGGCGGTGTTCGGCGACCATAATTCCACACTCGTCTCCGCGATTGTTCCGGTCAGTTTGATGTACCAGCTCGACCTCGGGCAGATCCAGCTTCTCCCGTTCGCCGGCCTCAACCTGACAGCGCACATCCTGGGTCAAAGCAAGTACGAGGGTGTCACCGGCGACTGGTTCAAGTCAGACAACGGCAAGTCCGCCGCCAACCGCTTCCAGCTCTGCGCCCAGTTAGGCGTCAAGGCCGTCTACAACAGGTACTTCCTGGGATTCGCCTACCACCCGTCCCTGACCAACCTCGCCGACCGCACCAGCCTCAATCTCATCAACGTCTCGTTCGGCTTCATGTTCTAAGTAACCTTCAAAAAATAACCTGCCTCATCTAAAGGAATTTTTTTCGGTCTATATCTGTTTTCTCATCAGTCATGTGCCATCGGCACACTCCTTCTTCGAAAATAGATCTATCCTCGAAAATCTTCTCCTAATCTGAGGCAGGTTATTTTTTCACGTTACTAAGTAGTACCGGCAATCCGCTTATGGTACGCAAAAGAGGGTGGCTGTCAGTCTTTCGACTTTAGTCACCCTCTCTTTGTCATGTCCTGTGTCCGTCGGCGGGTTGATTCATTACGTCATGGAGACAAAATCCAATGAATAAATCCCGTCAGCGGCGGGGCTGGCGGGAAGGGAGTCATATTGATTCTATTGCGTCATGCCCGTAGGGGCGGGACAAATTTATGGGCGGACTGGCCGCACCGGGAGCCCAGTCTCACGGTTGTATGTGCCGAAGTACCAGCTGATTCCGAAATCACCGAAGCCGATGAACGCGGCGAAGCCGCTTTTTTTACCTTCTTTGTGCGAACTCGACCAGTAGAGGCACTGTTTGCCTACATCCTTGGGCCCGGAAGCGTCGCGGAAGCCGGCGTCAGGCAGGAAGATGGCGTTGCCGTTCGGGGCGTCCACCTGATAGCCTTTCACGCCGCCCTGTGTGGTCCTGATCACGGTGCAGTTATTTCTAAGTTCCTTGAATTCATCTTCGGTCGGTATGCGCCACGGCGAGCCGAGCTGCTGTGTGGCAGCGTCGTCGGCCGCGTCGAGAACGGTCTTGTTGTCGCCGATGAATTCGCGGGCGGAGTCATACCAGATGGCCTCGGTCTGGCCGTCGGCGATGGTGTATTTCGTTATGTACTTCTCATCGGACTGGCCGGCCTTCATCCACTTGTAGGTCACCCAATTGTATATTTTTTTAGGTGCGGTCTCGCCCCATGCGTAGTAGTCGCCGTAGTCCGACGGCTTCGACGCGCCGAGGTTGCACTTGGCCCACTTCAGGCCGCTCGGAAGGCCGAGGTCCACATATTCCATCGTGGATGGGGTTTCGCCTCCACCTGGGGTTTCGCCTCCACCTGGGGTCGTGCCGCCACCGCCGATGCTGCCCTTGAGCTCCTCGAGCTTCTGGATGATCTGCGCGAGGGCCGCGGCGGCGCTGGTGTTGCCGCTGTTCACTTCGGCGACGAGGTCGTTGATGGCGTCGGTCACGCCGGCTATCTCCGAGGCGATGGAGGTCTGGCCGGTGCCGAGAGCCTCGGCCTGGTCCTTGATCGCGTTGAGGGACGCCACGATGGCGGAGAGCTTCTCGCCGTAGTCAGGCATTCCCTTGACGGCGGCCTCGATGGCGGAGAGCTTGTCGCCGTAGTCAGGCAGGTTGGCGATGGCCGTGCTGATGGCTTCGAGCCGTGAGCTGTAGTCCGGCAGGGCCTTGACGGCAGCCTCCAGGAGGTCAAGCTTGCCCTCCAGCGACAGCGTCTGCGCCTTGATAGCGGCCTCGATGGCCTCCAGCTTGGTCTTGAGGGTGGTGTTCTGGTCGTCGAGGACGCCCCTGATCTGGTCCAGCTTCCCCCCAAGGCCCTCGCCGAGGTTGTCGATGGCGGTGACAAGATTCTCCGTCAGCTCCTCCTGCTTGAGGGTCTGGTTGTCGACCGCGGCGGTGAGCAGGTCCAGCTTGCCCTCCAGCGACAGCGTCTGCGCCCTCATCGCGGCCTCGATGGCCGCCAGCCTGGTGTCGAGGGTGGCCTTCTGGTCGGCGAGGACGCCCCTGATCAGATCCAGCTTCCCCTCCATCGAGAGGGTCTGCGCCTTGAGCGCCGCCTCGATGGCGACGAGCTTGGTCTCGAGTGTGGTGTTGACCGAGCTGAGGACATCGCGGATGGCCTGGAGCTTGGCCTGCTGGTCGGAGTTCATCCTGTCGATGGCGGCCGCGAGTTTAGCGATGGCCTCCTCGTTCTTGAGGGAGCCCCTGTCGATGGCCTCCACCACCTTGGTGAAGTCGTTGGTCACCGACACGCTCATCGTGTAGTTGATCTCTGGCGCGTCCTCCTGGCATGAGGTGAGGAACGCGGGTGCCGCCAACAGCATGGTGACGGCGAGCGGAATGAGTTTTATCCGTTTCATAAGTCTTTGGCCCCTCCTTGACCCTCCGCGCGGGGAGGGAACGCTGCCGGGGCGCGGGCGTTCGTGTTGTTATTGCGTTACTTCTTACTCTTTGACCACGGTGATGGTCACTCTGCGGCCCTCTGCCGACGGCTTGCCGTTCCTCGCCCCGATGGCGGTCGCGGGCCGCAGGTCGCCGGCGGAGAGTCCCTCGCCGACGAGGATCTCGACCACGCGGCGGAGGCGGCGCTCGGAGAGGCGGACGTTGTAGTCCTCGCCGCCCGGCGTGCTGGCCTCGGCCACGAGTGCGAGCCTCTCGCCGCGGACGCTCCGGGCGAAGGCTCTCAGGCGCTCGGCCTCGGCGCCGCCCACATGGGAGCTGTTGTGGTCGAACTGCACGAAATGCGACGCAGGGGCGGCGGAGGCCACGGCCTCGGCCTCGGCCCTGGCCCTGCACTCCTCGCAGTCGGAGAGGAGGCCCTGGAGGTCGGCGTTCCGCGTCTCCGCCAGGCGGAGCGCCTCCTCGGCCTCGTCGGCGCGCGCCCTGGTCCGGTCGGCCTCAAGACGCAGGGCGTCCAGTTGGCCGCCAAGCGCGGAGATCTCGCCCTCGTAGTAGGCGCGCTGCACCCTGGCGCGGCTTGGCACGAGGTTGTAGCGCAGGGTGACAAGGGCGAAGGCGTACCCCTTCGGGGCTATGTCCCCGCGGTTCAGGAGCCAGTCCGCCTCCCCCTTCAGCCCGACGGTGAGGCGGCGGCATAGGTCGGCCTCGACGTGGAGCGAGGCGGGGATGTAGAATGCGTTGAACCTCTCGTGGCGGTTCGTCGTGCGGACGTTGCCCGTGATCGTTATCGCGTCGTCGTTGCTGATGGACGCGCCGCCGGTGAGCGGGGTTGTCTGGCCGCCCTGCGTCAGGGTGTTGCTGAAATGGATGCCGTACTCGTTGCCGCGCCCGAAGGTGTAGCCCGCGCCCGTCCCGGCCCAGATGTTGAGCCACTGCGCCCGGCGCTCCGGCCATATCTCCATGAGGTTGAGGCCCACGCCGAGCTTGGCGTTGTGGAGGTTCATCATGTAGTTGCCGTAGGCCTTCACGGGCATGGCCTTGGTGTCGAGCGCCGAGAGGCGCTGCTCGCGGCGGTAGCGCGACCAGATGTACTCGGCTCCCACGCGCACCCATGGGCGGATGGTGAAATCGACTCCGCCGCCGGCCGCCGCCGACTGCCTGTAGCTCCTCTTCGCGTCGAGGTTCCGGTACCACACGCCGGTGGCCCAGGACAGCCCGCCCTGCGTGTAGAAGCTCCACGTGCGGTGGCGCAGCTCGCTGTTCAGATCCCGCGGCGGCGTAAGGACGATCTCGCCGCCCGCGGCCAGATCCTGTGCGCCTCCCCGGCCGGCAGCACACGCCTGCGCCTGCGCCTGCGTACCGCTCTCGCCGGAAGCCTGCGCCTGTGCGCCGACGGTGACGACCGTGGTGAGCAGCGCCGTCAGACACACTCTTGCCCATCGGCCGCCGAGCGGCCGAATGAGAGGTTTAGTTAGACTTTTGTTCATACTGTTTTTGAATTAGATAGGTGATGGTTTGCATCATATGTTTAACATGTTTATTTTTATGGATTGATGTCACGCCTTGCCAGCCGCGCCGGTTGTTAGATTGCTATATTGCCACATTACCACATTGCTATATTGCTACATTTTTGCATTTTTATAGTGCTGCTTTTTCACATATTCCTTTCAGCCGTCAGGTTCCTTTCCGACCGGTTCATAATCATACGTGCTATCATTCGTAAAGATAAAGGAAAATCACAGAAAAACTACCATTTTGGACAAAAAATAATCTAATCTGACCTTTTGCATCCACCCCGTGCTGCTCCAATCGGACGTAAAAAAATTACACAGAATACGCTGCCAGAAGCCTTCCGGTGAGGGCTTCGGGCGCAATTCTGTCTTTGGACAAGGGCTGGGGAACGGCGTTGTGGGCACTCTTGTGACAAAGGCCGGAAAAAGGACTGTCTACCTGCAAAAGTGACACCTATCAAGCCTACCAACCCTCTCAACCCTATCACCCTCTTCCTTCCGGATGCGTGCCTCCGGATGCGTGGATCCGCTAGCGATATCTGAAATAATACAAGGCTATATTGGCACAAATTATTAAATTTGTAGTCTACATGATGACTACGAATTAATAATTAAACATATATTGTTATGAAAAGAGTGTTTCTTGTCCTTATGACAGCATTGCTGGCGCTGCCTTTCAACGCTGCGGCGAAGAGCGGCAAGCCGGCTGACATCAATGTGATCTCCTACAACATACGGGTCGGCAAGGCCAACGACGGCACCAATTCCTGGCAATACCGCTACCCGGCCTCGGCGATGATGATCATGGATCAGAAGCCGGACATATTCGGTCTTCAGGAAGCTCTTGATTTCCAGTTCAAGTACCTTGAGGAGTACTGCCCTGGCTACAAAGGAATCGGCGTAGGCCGTGAGGACGGTCGGAAGGAGGGCGAGATTATGGCCATCTTCTACAACAAGAAGACCATCAAGCTGATCAAATGGGGGACTTTCTGGCTCTCCGAGACACCGGAGAAGCCTTCGAAAGGTTGGGACGCGGCCTGCTTCCGTTCCGCGACCTGGGCGCTGATGAAGGACAAGGCCAGCGGCAGGAAGTTCTACTACGTCAACACCCATCTTGACCATGTCGGCTGGGAGGCCCGCAAGAACGGACTTAAGCTGATCGTTGACAGGATCGCCGAGATCAACCCGGAGAACTACCCGATGATCCTGACTGGCGACTTCAACATGAGAATCGAGCGTCCTGAGTTCAACGACCTCAAGAAAGTCATGCAAAACGCGCGTGAGGTGGCGTTCAAGACAGACCACCACGGAACATTCAACGATTGGGGCAAGGCTGCCGACGACGAGATCATCGACTACATCTGGTTCAAGGGATTCAGCAGCTGCACGGAGTACGAAACCATCACAAAGCCTTACATGAACAGGGCCTACGTCTCTGACCATTATCCGATCAAGGCCACCTTGATCTTCTAGGTTCAAAGCCCGTGAAGGGGAAGTAAGAATATTCATAAAATTTTGTCATGAAAAGATTGATTGTGAGCGCATTGGCTGCCGCTCTGGCTGTTTCCGCCCTTGCTCAGGGTACCTTGAGGCAGGCGACTCCGGAAAGTCACGGCATGGATTCGGAGAAGCTGGCGCAGGTTGACAGGGTCATCAATGACGCCATCGCGGCCAAGGAGATTCCCGGAGCCGTGCTCTCTGTCGTCAGGGGGAACGACATCGTTTATCTGAAGGCCTACGGCAACAAGTCCGTGGTGCCGACGGTGGAGCCGATGACGACCGAAACGCTCTTCGACCTCGCCTCCGTCAGCAAATGCGTGGGCACGACGCTCGCCTTCATGCAGTTGATCGAGAACGGGTACGTACGCCTCACCGACAATGTGGACAGGTATATTCCTAATTTCAAGCCTTGGAAGGATCCGGAAAGTGGAGAGACCGTGGACATCACCATCCGCGACCTTCTGTCACACTCCTCCGGCTTGACACCTTACATCAACGCCGACACGTTCGTCAAGGAATATGGCGGAAACGACCCGGAAAAAATGGAGCAGTACATCGCCACCGAGATCAAAAGGAACTTCCGCCCGGGCACCGACTTTATGTACAGCTGCCTGAACTTCGTCACCCTTCAAAGAATCCTCGAAAGAGTGACCGGAGAGAAGCTTTATGAATATGCCCAAAAACATGTCTTTGATGTACTCGGACTGACGCACACCTGCTATTTCCCGTTGATCTACACTCCGGCGGTCAGCAATTCGGCCGAACTGGCCGGACTCTGCGCTCCTACAGAGGTTCAGGCTGACGGCAAGCCACTGGTAGCACAGGTTCACGACCCGATGGCACGCAGGATAATGGGTGGTAATTCAGGCAACGCCGGAGTGTTCTCGAACGCCGAGGACCTCTCCGTCATCTGCTCCGCCATCATGAACGGTGGTGTCCTCGTGGACAAAAAGGGTAACTCCCTTGAATCCACCAGAATCCTGAGCCCGGCCACGGTAAGGCTGATGACCACGATTCCGTCACAGAACGATCCATCCGTGGGACGGGCCCTCGGCTGGGACAAGAAGAGCTCCCACAGTGGCCTCCGCGGGGATCTATTCAATCCGGAGACCACGATCATGCACACAGGCTACACCGGCACATCCATCGTGATCGACACCGAGACCAAGACAGCCATAATCCTGCTGACCCACCGCGTACATCCCGAAGACAAAGGCAGCGTAGGCCGCCTCCGCGCCCTCGTGGCCAACATCGTAGCCGGATCGATCAGGTAGATTGAAAGACTTTCAAACAAATCAAAAACATTTCTTAGTCCTGTCTCAAAGTCTCAATCCTCTCCGGAGACAGCCCTGTGGCAATCCCGATCTGTTCAACCGGAATGCCTAACGACAGCATAGACTTAGCGACTTTCTCTATACCCTTCTCTATACCCTTCTCTACGCCTTCCGCCGTGCCTTGCTCGACACCGGCCTTAAAGCCTTTGCGGTAGCCCTGCTGCTCGGCACCTTTGATGTACGGGTGCATCTCTTTTTCTGTCATCATATCGCTGAAATAGTTGTCAATCTCCTTGTCGTCAAGGCCGCTGACGCGCATCGCTCTTTCCAATTTATTGAACACGGCATCTTTTTCAGACCTCGATTTGGCAAATATAGTGAAATTTCTGAATATCCTGCACCATCCTGCGATGGGACCAGGGCAACCGCATCAAATTCTAGCGCCCCTAAGCAGTTCCAGAAGATAGTCCTG
>OHJE01000260.1_pt1 | contig 30564 bp, 27 predicted proteins | sample 1568491 | NCBI WGS metagenome assembly OHJE01 (sample SAMEA3879609, study PRJEB24766) | human gut metagenome | biome: human-associated habitat; feature: feces | place: USA | collected 1985/1987
CAATATTGCTTCCTACAAGCATCGCTGCAGCTAGCGAATCTATTAAAATATGTGCGATTACGCAGGGTAACACACCTTTGGAATATTCTTTTATTGTTCCAAACATAAATGTATTTCCTAATATCATTAGATAGAATATTAGATAATTACTAGATCCAGCTGTAATCCAAGGTAATCTATAAATTGGAATGTGCCATAAAAACCACACGATTGATATTAAGAACATTTTTAATACATATGACTTTATATTAAACTTTGGTTGCAAATACCATCTCCAACCACATTCTTCTAATCCACCTTGCAGGATTGTCCATGGCATATATACCAATACTGAAATAATTGTTCCGCCTGTCAACGATATATTTCCCATTATAAATGAAACACCATAATATACGCATACACTACCGATTGCCAAGATATATGAGTAAATAGACTCTCTCTGCAAAAACATATCTTTGAGCACTGCTTTCTGCCCATCTGATTTTGCAAAAGCAATCGCAACAAACATTGGCGTTAAGTTCATTAAAATAAACAAGACAGAGGAACCAATTGAATTTCCTTCAGAAAACAAAATAAGTAATATCTGACCAATAACAAGAGTTACTGCAAGCGTTATTGCAGAATAGGATAATGATTTTTTCATCATAATCTCTCCATAAATTCACATTTGTACTTTTCTTTTATATCGCATAGACACAGTATATCATATCCACTGTGCCTATGCGATATCCTACTGCTTCTTTCTATTCCGGTGTATATGCCCAGTGCATCATTCGGTTTGTGATGGTATCTTCCCACTTAGGCTTTTCCCTTTCAGGTCTTCTTACATATGAAATGTGTAACCACAACATTAATAAGCACTAAAGAAAACATTACACCTACAGTACTAAGGATCGGCCAATGAAATGTAAAATATGACAATTTATTTTCCATATAAATCTTTACTCCAACCAAAGTGACCATTCCTACAGTAAACAACAATCCCATCACACACATAAAATAATAACTGCCTTCTCCAAAAAGCATTAATTTCATTTGCTTATCGGTCATCCCAATGCTTTTCATAATATCAAATTCTTTTCTCCGAGTGTACATCCCGGTAAATACAACATTACAATAATTAGTCAATCCCGCAATGAATAATATGATACTTACAGCACCTAAGAGAATTCGATTTCCTCTCATTTTTGCTGCATCAGATCTGATTTACAGATAACAAAAACTCCTGCTTCGCCGGTTCCTTCATCCATTGATACTTCTGTCATTTCGGATCGTTTCTTATTTTCCTCGGATATCAGCTCGTTGATCTGTGTTTTCACATAAGGTTCTTTTTTCGGATCAGCAGTTAATTCCATTGTTAATATCTTTTTCTCAGTCGGTATCTTTTGAAAACCTTTCTCACTGATAAAATAATATAAACTGCCTTCTCCATGCCAGGATTGATGTATTTCCGGGAAATTATCACTTTGCCTGTCTAAATAACCGCATAAAGTAAATGTTTCGGATTCCTTTTCTAGGAAATCGTCTTCCTGTTGTTTCTCTTTACTATCAGAATTATTTTGTTCTTTTCTACGAATTGCATCTTCTTTTGAAAGCAGCGTTTTAAAATATACCAGTTCTCCAATTGCTTCATCTGCAAGTTTTTGCTGTTCCGGAGTCAGCATATGATCATGTATGATCAGCACGCCATTTCCCTCTTCCAAAGATTCCATATCAATATTGAGTTGATTATCCTGCACGTATTTCTTAAGTGACAAGATTTGATTTTCATCTATAACTTGTACAGTATCCCAGCTAAATCCTTCCACCATATTCTCACTTGTAAGATTCGAAAGCCCCTCGTCATAGGGACGAATGCCTTTCTTAGATATAACCGTATCTACATAGGCTCCTTCAATCAGATTGGACTTCTCCCAATCAATACCATCTATCTTGTGTAGTTTTTTCTCTAACTCTTGAGAAATTGGTGAAAATTCATCATAATCATTGTCATACAACAGTTCCACACCGTCGCCCTGTGTCAGTAAAGGATCAACATCGATTTCTCTGGTTTTATATTCTTCCCCATATCCCAGGCTTTTCCCGAATTCGCTAAACTCTCCTGCCAGCAAAAAATCAGGGCGTTTCTCAAGAAGATGCTTATAATCGCATCCATTTGTAAGTACATTCATTAGAATAAAAGACAGGACTCCTAAAAAGATGGAAATACTTGTAATGATAAATCGTGCTTTATGACGTGTTATATTTCCCCATGCAATATAAAACATTTCTCCTGTCTCAGAGCGTTTCAACACCAGTTTTCCAGGATGTTTTATTTTTTTGTCACCCATATTTCCATCATAAGTGGCACTCTCGACACAAGACAGCTTCGTGATTTTTCTAATAACGCCTTCTGATGCCATCCACAAAATTCCATTTACAAATACAACAGAAAGAAAAAGAATCCATGGTCTGAAAAAGGAAAGTATCATATTTCCTCCCATTTCCTGATAAAAATGAAACCCTAATATTTCCGGTATCAATAAGACCAAAATCAATACAGAAATCAAACACCCTAAGACAGAACCTTTTAACATGAGTAACCGCATTTGTTTCCGGTATATTTTTGTGATCTGTCTTTCTGTGGCTCCAATCGTGTGGAGTAATCCGAGATTTTGAATATCTTCACTCATGGATATCCAAAGAACATTACGCACAAGGAAATATATTCCACACAAAATACCTAGCGTTCCTAATATCACCATCTCATATCCACCTGCGAATTTAGAAACGGCAGTATATTGTGCTGTATCAGAAACGTATATCTTCTGATCTGCACTCTTCATCGGCAATGCCTGATATAATTTTTCTTCTGTTTTGCTTCTGCTTAAATGATTGCTCTGACTGAAAAGTAAAGTATAGGGACCCTTTTCCAGGTTTAACTCATTAATTTTGTCATGTGAAATATATCCGATTGCTAATTTATTTCCAGAGTCCGTATACCATCCACATAGTTTGAATTTTTCTTTCGAATGTTCGAACAGACCTTTGTATACATCTAAGTTTATTTCCATTCCCTGTTCCGGTTCAGAAATACCAAGTTTTTTCAATGCCCGCTTAGACAATAGAATTTCATCCTTTTTCTGTGGGTAATTTCCAATCACATTGGTATATGCAGGCTTCAAAAAATTGTTCCAGCTTTCTGAGTCAGCCCATACTACATCACATATCGTTTTTTCATTATTTTCTGAAACGTCTGTAGCTTCACCTACAAAAATGCTTTTCCCAACCTGTTTTATATAATCCAGTTGTTTTAATTTTGCATATTGTTCTTCTGTTCCATCTTCTATTCTGCCCGAAGAAGCAGTTCCATTTTCTCGGGTTAATCTTATTTCTTCTGCTTGTATTTTTCCACAGGAGATTCCGAAGACCATGGTTATAGCAACAATACCGATTACTACTGAGCAAAATAAAATCGTATTTCTCACCTTTTTTGTGCCCGCAAAATTTTTAGCCAGAAATCGGATTATATCTTCATTGTTATTTGGAATGTTCTTATGAAACATAGTGATACCTCCTAACAATCGTTACAATCTCTTGTATAGATTTTCCCATCGGACATACGTATTACTCTGTCTGCCATCTGCGCTACTTCCTCTTGATGCGTCACGATCAATATCGTCTGATGAAATCTGACGGCACAGGATTTTAGTAATCCTACGACTTCCATACTTGTAACAGAATCCAGATTTCCGGTCGGTTCATCCGCCAGGACAATAGCTGGTTTCGTTAATAATGCCCGTGCTATAGAAACTCGCTGTTGCTGCCCTCCGGACAGCGTTGATGGAAGACGTTCTAATTTATCTTTTAGTCCTAGTATTTCAACAATCTCATTGAAAAAATCTACATCGATTTCCTTGCCATCCAGTCTCATTGGGAGGACAATATTTTCACGTATACTAAGAGAAGGTATCAAATTATATTGCTGAAATACAAATCCGATATTTCTTCTTCTGAATATCGTTCTTTCTTCCTTGTTAAGATCTTTTAAACTTGTATTTCTGATCCAGACACCTCCAAAATCCGGAGTATCAAGACCTCCTAAGATGTTCATAAGTGTTGTCTTTCCGCATCCTGACGTACCGACAACTGCTATAAATTCACCATCTTCCACAGTCAACGACACACCATCTAAAGCACGCACTTCATATGTATCGGATGTATAATATTTTTTTTAGATTCATGGCTTTGATTATATCCATCTTTTCTGTAAACTCCTTTCGTAAATGCTACCTTTAACTCAGCCATAATCTATTATACATGCTACCTCTTACAAACTTCTTACAAGCTGCATATGAACTGTCTCGACCGGAAGATTTACCTCTATAAGCAGCCCTGGCTTCATTTGTTTTGCTTTCATCATCCCTTTTTGTAATAGAACAATCTCTCTGGAAAGATATAAACCAATTCCGCATCCTTCCTGCCCTCTTGCCTGCTCACCACGATAAAATCTTTGAAAAATTTTATTTTCTTCTCCATCTCTTATCCCGATTCCATAATCTCTTACTTGAATTTTATAAAACATTTCTGTCTGTTTCATTGTGATATTGATCGTGCTGTTGTTTTTACTATATTTGACTGCATTATCAAACACATTATAAAACGCCTCACACATCCAGTTTTTATCATGTTCGCAAATGATTTTCTCTGGCAATTCTACTTGAAAAAAGATTTCTTTCTCTTCTGCCTTTTTCTGTATTTGCCCCAACGCATTTAGAATCGTTTCGACAAGATTTTCTTTTTGCATGTGAACTTGTATGATTCCTTGCTCTAATCGGGCAGTTTTTATAAAGCTCTCCACCAAAAAGCATAATTGTTCTTCACTTATTCGCAAGTCTTTCATGTATTCTGCATTCAATACTTCTTGCGTTTCATTCAATGATTCTTGCAGCAATTCCGTATAATTTTTTATATTTGACAACGGTGTCCGTAGTTGATGCGCAATCTCAGAAATCAATTTCTGTATCTCATATCGACTTTTTTCGGCCTCTTTTCTTCTTCCTTCTAACATTTCCTGTAAACGGATTAGCTGATTGCTAGTTTTTGAATAAAGCGTTTCCTTCCCGATATCTGAACCATCTAATTCATTGCCGTTTATTAAGGATTCCGTCAATTTATATATTTTATTCATTTCCTTCGCTCTTAAATGATTTTCAACTAAATATACAGTACTTCCTCCGAGTATGAAACCTATTAAAAGTACTGTAGAAATTGCTACAACCATGCTAATCTCCCATTCTATATCCCATTCCAAATACATTACTGATAACATTCGATGAATCATTCAATTTCTTTTTCAATCTGCTGATCATAACGCTAATTGTGTTAGGATCAATAAATTCACTATCGATTCCCCATATATTTTCCATTATCATCTCTTTTGTAAGAACCTGATTCTGATTCATAATAAGATATTCTAAAAGCTGATACTCTTTGACTGTCAAAAATATTTCCGTCTCTCCGACAAAAACCTGTTTTCTATCAGAATACAAAATGACTTGTCCGCACATAAAAGTATTTTCATTTGACTTTCTCTTTAAAACAACTTCTATACGTTTTAGCAATACCTTTATTGAAAATGGTTTGACCACATAATCATCTGCTCCTGTATCAAACGCTTTTAACATATCTTTTTCATCATCTTTTGCAGTTAAAAAAATAGCTGGAATTTTTCCATTTTTTTGAAGCTCCTGATATAGATTTATTCCATCCCCATCCGGCAATCCAATATCTACGATCAACAAATCTACAGAACTATCTATATTTTTAATTGCCTCTTTTCTTGAAGCGGCAAGAATCGTTGTATAACCTTGATTTTTCAAAGATGTATCTAATGCTTTTCTTAACAATTTATCATCTTCTATAATTCCTATTACCATACACACCTCCTAATTTTTCTAGAATGTAATACAAAAAGTCCATTACAATATATATAACACCTCTGTATATTGTAACGGACTTTTTCAAACCCAGACTTGGTGCAAGCACCATTTCCGATAAAAACCTCGAAAGTTTTTATTTTATGTGCATATATTCCCCAATTTCATTCACAAAATCAATATGTTTTCTACTAAATTTTCATCTACTATTTTATACTACTGGGTACAGGCTTGAATCTATTGTTTCATACTTATCACATAGCACCTCTAGTGCTTGAAAATCTAGTGCTGATTTCACATACCCAGCCGTTGTATCATTTGATACTTTTTGATTGTACATCACTTTGGCATTTGAAATAATTTTCTCACGATGTTTACGTATAAAAATCATTTCATTGTGAACGAGATCCTTATACGTACTATCTGATTCATTTTCCAAATCATATAATTCAAGTTCTGATGTAGGTACCGGAATCATATGGCTAATTCTGAGTGTGCCCTTTAATTCTTTTTCACCATCTTTATTTTTTACTACAATTCGTATAATTGGCACAATGCTTTTCTTAATGACCTTATTTGCTCCTGCAATCTGATAATCCGAATCTTTGGGCGATGACATCGGAACATAATAATGATATTATCCAATCTACAAAACTACACCCAAGTATTTCCTAGTATGTGTTCTAGAATTAATTTTGTTAGAATATACGTTTGGAAAATCCTTACGCAACCATTCCACATAATCATCCGAAACACTATATAATTTGAATTCTTCCATCCGTATCTCCTTTTATTTATTTCTCCTTATACGAAAACAAGGGAGCTAACGCTCCCTTTGAGTTTAAAATTCTCCACTTATATGGCAGGAACTCTCCCGAAGATAGGCTCTCTATCTAAGAATAGTATATGACAAATTCATAAAAATAGCAACTCTTTTTATGTAATTGTTGCGTTGTTACTGCATTAAAGCTTCGATAAAAACATCCAAGATTAGTGAGCCACAAAGTGGGCAATTCTTCAAAAACTTACATGAATGCTCCTATAAATCCCTTATTTCAATCTCTCGTTTCCATCAAAACAACTTTTCCAAACACAAAAGAGATCTTCACTTCATCTTCACCTTCCGCGAACTCATTACTCACACACAAGCTGTCTCCTGATGAGAGCAAATGATTCTGCAATGGATATTTTGCACCGCTGATACAGAAATCCTCAACCGGAAATTGCATCGGAAATACTGAAAAATACTTTCCGAAAGCTTCTTCTCTGCGAATTGCGATTCCATGATCAAGCAGACGAATTCTATTATGACTGTCTAAGATCATCGCTTGAGATCCTGCTTCAAGTGCAATATTCAGGCACTGGACATTGGCCCAGAAATGATCCAAACGATTTCCTGTTCCTCCAAGAATCCAGATTTCTTTTCTTCTGAGTCCAAGACACATACGAAGTGCAATCTCCGTATCAGACGCATCCTTTACCGGATTGAACTCCCGGATCGGTACACTTGCTTCTTTTCTATAATAATCGATCACTTCTTCCGGTACACTGTCAAAATCTCCCACAATGTAATCCGGCTTGATCTTATGTTCATAAAGAAATGCGAGTCCTTTATCTACTCCGATAATAAATTCTGTCTCTTCTGCCTCAAGAATTGGAAGGATAAAATCTTCTTCCAGCATTCCCCCGCTCACAATAACTGTTCTCTTACACATTGCCGTTTAAAATCTCCATAAACTTTGCTGTATTATCTTTGATGTCGCCTTTAAAAACTCCTGAACCTGAGACCATTACATTCGCTCCGGCTGCAAGTACTTCTGCCACGTTTTTATGATAGATTCCACCATCTACTTCAATATCAGTTGTAAGTCCTTTTTCATTCAGAAGGTTTCTCAATTCACTGATACGCTCCAGTGATTCCGGAATAAATGCCTGTCCGCCGAATCCCGGTTCTACAGACATGATCAGAAACATCTCTGCCTGATCCAGATATGGAAGCAGTACATCAACCGGTGTCTTCGGTTTAATAGAAATTCCCACTTTCGCTCCTGCTGCATGGATTTTATCAATTGTTGCCTGCAGATCTTCACATGCTTCATAATGAACTGTAACGATATCTGCTCCTGCTTTCACGAATTCTTCCACATAACGGATCGGTTCTGTCACCATAAGATGAACATCCAGTGTTTGTGTTGTTGCTCCCTTGATTGATGCGAGAACAGGCATTCCAAAGGAAATGCTTGGAACGAACATTCCGTCCATCACATCAAAATGAATATACTCTGCGCCTGCTTCTTCTGTTAATTTCAACTGCTCTCCTAAAATCTTGAAATCTGCTGAGAGAATAGATGGTGCCAAAATATTTTTCATAAACTTAATACCTCTTTCTTTCCTTTAGTTCACGGTACATCTCCGTATAATCTTCATATCTGATCTTATGGATCTTCCCTTCTTCTACTGCTTCTTTCACAGCGCATCCGGGTTCATGAATATGGTCACAGCCATTGAACTTGCACTGTCCTTCAAACGGTGTAAATTCCGGAAAATAATATTTTAAATCTTCTTTTTCGAAATCATTGACGTAAAGAGAACTGAATCCCGGAGTATCCATAATATAAGACTCTTCTCCGATCACGATCAGTTCGGAATGTCTTGTTGTATGTTTCCCTCGGTCAATCTTCTTACTGATACTTCCTGTCTCCATCTTCACTTCACTCTGAAGAAGATTGATCAGAGAAGACTTTCCGACACCGGAAGGACCTGCAATTGAAGTTGTCTTTCCTTTTAAAAGTGATTTTAACTCACTGATATTTTCTTCTTCCTTTGCACTTGTAAAGATCACCGGATATCCGCATCCGGTATAAACTTCTTTCAATTCTGCAATTTCAGGATGGCTTGCAATATCTGTCTTATTAAAACATAATACGACAGGTATCTCTTTTCGTTCCATCATGACAAGAAAACGATCTAACAGATTGTAATGCGGTTTCGGTTTTGTCACTGCAAACACAACCAGTGCCTGATCAATATTGGCTACTGCCGGACGAATCAACTCATTCTTACGCGGCAGGATCTCTGTGATATTTCCTGTCATTTCTTTTTCATCAAGCACCTCGATCACAGCATCATCACCGACCAACGGCTTGATTCCGTCTTTTCGAAAGGCACCTTTTGCTTTACATTCAAAAATTCCGGATTCTACTACATTCACGTAGTAGAATCCGGCAATTCCTTTTATTATCTTTCCCTGCATATACTTGCTCTCTGTTATCATTGATTTCCAGAATCTTCTGTTTCAGAACCAGTTCCAGAGCCCTGTCCCGGATCTGTAGGCTGCTGTCCTTTGCTGACCATATACTGAACTGTTGTTCCTTTTTCCACTTGAGTACCACCGCTGACAGACTGATAAAATACCTGACCTTTCGGATAATTATCACTATAGTCATCACCAATATACTCTGGTGTTAATCCTGCTTCTTTCAGCTTTTTCTCTGCTGTATTCTTATCAAAAGAAATTATACTTGGCACTGGAACCACCGTCAGCTTTGGTCCTTTGCTCACCACATATCCAATTGTTGTACCTTTAGATACTTCTTTTCCGGCATCTGTATCCTGTGAAATAACCAATCCTTTTTCTACAGTATCACTGTAATCTTCAGTTGCATTTCCGGACAAACCTGCCTGTGAAAGGGCTGCTTCAGCATCCGACTGGGACTTTCCGGTAAGTTTAGGAACTTTTGTCGGCTGATTTCCCTTGCTTATTACAAGAGTAACCGTTGTTCCTTCTTTTACTTCTGCACCTTCACTTGGACTAACAGAAACAACTTCTCCCTGCTCCACATCATCACTGTAAACAGGATCACCTTTCTTCACAACAAGGTTCTTCGCCTGAAGTGCTTTTTCTGCATCAGCTTCTGCCAAACCAACAACACTTGGAATCGTTGTCATCTTAGCTTCTTCACCACTGCTGATCACAACATTGACTGTTGTATGCTTCTTTACTTTCTTTCCATCAGCAGGATCCTGGCTGATAATCTTTCCTTTTGCAACAGTATCGGAAGGCGCAGTTGACTTATGGATTCCGAGATCATATTTGTTCAGTTCTTTCTGTGCTTCCTCATATGTCTTGCCTGTCACATCCGGTACTTTTACCATCTCTGAATCTGTTTGCTGTGTAGTCGTTCCTTTTCCACCTTTAAATACGCCCACTGCATTTCCTACAAGGAACATGATCAAAAGTGCGATCACAACACCGGCAACAACCATAAGAATCTTCATGATCTTCTTCGTGTCTTTATTTACTTCATTCTTCTTACGGCGATTCCGGTCATCATAACGGTCTTTGCGACGGTCGTCGTAGTCATCGTCATCATCATAGCGGCTTCTGCGGCGATCATCGTAGTCATCGTCATCATCATAACGGCTTCTGCAGCGGTCGTCGTAGTCATTGTCATCATCATAACGGCTTCTACGGCGGTCATCGTAGTCGTCCTCATAATCATCATCATAATCATCGTCATAATCATCATTATAATTCTGACGATTCTTCATACGATTCAGTTCATCCGGTGACATAACAACCGTAGTCCGACCTGTATCCTGGGATGTTGCCGGCATACGTTTTGTCACACCATCAAGAACAACAAAATCCCCTTCCGGATCTACCAGTGAATGCTTCAGATCCTGAAGCAGCTCCTCGCAGCTCATATAACGCTTATTCGGCAGTTTCTGCGTACATTTCATAATAATGCACTCCAGGCTGTACGGAATATCCGGAACTTCTTCTGCTGGAGACTTGATCACTTCATTCAAATGTTTCAAAGCAACCGTCACTGTCGAATCTCCGTCAAACGGAACATGCCCGGTGATCATCTCATACATCGTGATACCTGCTGAATAGATATCACTCTTCTCATCTACAATACCGCCTCTGGCCTGTTCCGGAGATGTGTAATGTACAGATCCCATCACTGTCGTTGTTACTGCCTGTGTTGCCGTTGATGTCGTAGCCCGCGCGATTCCGAAATCAGTAACCTTAACCTTTCCATCTTTGGAAATAATGATATTCTGCGGCTTAATATCCCGGTGAATGATATGGCAGTTATGCGCTGCCTGAATACCTGTCACCATCTGGATGGAAATACTGATTGTCTCTTTTGCTGAAAGCTTTCCTTTCTTCTCAATGTAATCCTTCAGCGTAATTCCTTCTACAAGCTCCATGACCATATAATAAAGACCGCGATCCTGCCCTACATCATAGACATTAACTACGTTTGGATGCATCAATCCTGCTGCTGCCTGAGCTTCGCTTAAAAACTTCTTAATAAACGTCTCATCCGAACGATACGTGCTCTTCAGCACCTTGATCGCAACAAAACGATTCAGCTTATGATCCTTGCCTTTATAGACATCTGCCATTCCGCCAGAACCGATACGGCCAAGTATCTCGTATCGTTTCCCTAAAAATACTCCTTCTTTAATCATACACTCACCTCATCTGCAAATGGCTCAAACAATACCACTCCGATGTTATCTGTTCCTCCATTCTCTTTTGCTGCTTCCACCAGCATCTCACCTGCCTCGACGATATCCCGGCTTCCCTGCACAATATGGAAAAGTTCTTCATCTTCCACCATATTACTTAATCCGTCTGTACACATCAGAATGATGTCTCCCCGTTTCAGACGGTGTTCATAAAAGTCCACATCCACATCAGCTTTTGCCCCGATCGCTCTTGTGATAATATTCTTATCCGGATGATGCTTCGCTTCTTCCGGCTTAATTCCACCAAGACGTACCATCTCTTCTACAAGAGAATGGTCCTTACTTAGCTGTTGGATCCCCTGATTGATCAGATACAGACGGCTGTCTCCCACATTGGCAAAATACAGCATCTGTTCTTTCACAGTAGCGGCAACAACCGTTGTTCCCATCCCCTTCAGATGTTCGTCACCGGATGCTTCTTTGATAATCTCACGATTGGCAGCCTTGATTGCTTTTACAAGAACACGTTCAATATCCTCGCCCTCGCTCTTCGCAATCTCTTTGATCATCACTTCCACAGTACACTTGGAAGCATAATCTCCTGCCTGATGGCCACCCATACCATCCGCTACCACGAACAGGTTCTGGAGAATACCCAGTGGTTTTCCCGTCGTAAAGACGTAGTCCTGATTTACCTGTCGCACCATTCCAACATCTGTAATTGAAAATGTCTTCATACCTTCTATTCTCCTTCAGTTTCTACGTAGCGGCGCCTGAGCTGACCGCAGGCTCCGTCAATATCAGAGCCCATTTCCCTTCTTATAGTAACATTTATTCCGCTTTTTTCAAGTTTATTTTTGAAATTCAAAGCACTTTTCCGGCTTGGACGAACAAAATCACGCTCTTTTACCGGATTGACCGGTATCAGATTGATATGACAGTTCTTGTGCTTTAATAAATGAATCAGTTCCTGTGCATCCTCATCCGTATCATTCACACCATGCACAAGGCTGTACTCAAAACTCACTCTCCGGCCGGTTTCTTTGAAATATTCGTCACAGGCCGCGAGTACTTCTGTGATATCATATTTATTTGCAACCGGCATCAATTTTCTTCGCTTTTCCTGATTGGAACCGTGAAGTGAAAGTGCAAGTGTGATCTGTAAATGCTCTTTCGCCAGTTCTTTCATCTTTGGAACTATTCCGCAGGTTGATACGGTGACATTTCTCTGACTGATGTTCAATCCATTCTCATCTGTAAGTAAATGAATAAACTTCAGGAAATTATCGTAATTATCCATCGGTTCACCGGTTCCCATGATCACTACATTTGAAACCCTCTCACCACTTATCTTCTGAATCTGATAAATCTGTCCAAGCATCTCAGACGGAGAAAGATTTCTCACCAGACCTCCGATCGTTGATGCACAGAATGCACATCCCATCCTGCAACCGACCTGAGAGGAAATACAGACAGAATTTCCATGCTTATATTTCATAAGAACACTTTCGACTACATTTCCATCATAAAGACGGAACAAGAACTTGTTCGTACCGTCAATCTGGGAAATCTGTCTCTCCAGCATAACAACCGGGAGAATCTCATAATTCTCTTCCAGTTTTTCCCTCAAAACCTTTGAAAGATTCGTCATCTCATCAAAATGATCTACCAGCTTCACATGCAGCCATTCATAAATCTGTTTTGCACGAAATGCTTTTTCTCCGATTGTCGCCATCTCTTTCTGTAATTCTTCATATCCATAAGCACGGATATCCTTCTTCATCTTAAAGTTTTCCTCCTGTATTTCGTTTTTTCTGTGAGTTATTCACATTGTTTGTCTGCTTTTTCTATTTTTTCACATTTCCTGAAAATCATGCTTTTTTCTTTAATCTTGCAATAAAGAATCCGTCACAATCGTGAACTCCCGGGAAGAATTGGATACATCCCTTCTCGATCACATCACTTCGTAACTCCTTGCAAAGATTTTCTGTAATATCGTCCAGTTCAAATTGTGGGTATTCTTTCAAGAACCAGTGTACATTGTCCATGTTTTCTCCCGGATTTACGGTACATGTGCTGTACAGCAATGTGCCGCCATCCTTGACGATTGCCTGTGCGCAAGTCAGAATCTTTCTCTGCAAATCTGCAAGTTCTTCAAGATCTTCCGGTTGTACGCGATATTTCAGATCTGGTTTTTTGCCAAGAACGCCAAGACCTGAACATGGAAGGTCTGCAATCACAAGATCCGCTGTTTCCTTATCATACTCATCAAATACAGAAGCGTCCTTGCATACAGCACAAATATTTCCAAGTCCGGAACGGTCGATATTCTGCCAAATCAGATCTGTCTTATATTCGGTCAGATCTCTTGCTTCAACCCGTCCTGTCTTTTCTTCTGTTCCATTCTCTCTCGCCGCCACTTCATCTGCCAGCTGAAGCTTCTCTGCCACATGAAGTGATTTTCCTCCCGGTGCTGCACAGACATCAATTACATGATCGCCGGCTTTTGGATCTGCCAGTTCTCCGACAAACATAGAACTGATATCCTGTACTGCAAAGAGTCCTTCCTGAAAACTTTCCAGACCTTCCAGATAATCATAATCTGAAAGATAAAACGCATAAGGAAGATACGGATGTGCTTCTACTTTCGCTCCTTCTGCTTCCAGTTTTTCTTTCAATACTTCCGGTGCAACCCGGTTCATACAACATCGGATTGTAATCGGCTTCTCTTTCTGAAAATCTGCTGCCATCTTCTCTGTGATCTCTTCCCCATATTCTTTCTTCCATAAAGAAAGAATCCATTCCGGGACAGAATATTTCACAGACAATCTCTGTACATCTTCTTTTGGATACTCGATCTCATCCATCTTGCGGACAACATTTCTCAGAACTCCATTCACATATCCCCGCAGACCTGAAAATCCTTTTCGAACCGCAAGCTTTACTGCCTCACTGCACACCGCATGATCCGGTACGCTATCCATATATTTCAGCTGATAGACACTGCTACGAAGAAGATTACGGATGACCGGTTTCATCTTCTTAACCTTTGTCTTAGAAATCTGATTCAAAATATAATCAATTTCTATCATATGTTCCAGAGTACCTTCCACAACTCTGGTGATAAATGCACGCTCACGTTTCTCAAGATATTGATATTTTGACAGAACATCGCCAAGAATCTTATGACTATATGCTCTATTCTCTGTTATTTCCATCAAAATCTCAAGAACGACCTCGCGTTCATCGATCTGCTTTCCCATAAATAATCTCCTATTCTCCGCATTTTGTAACTGTTCAGAGCCAAGCAAAATTTTAAAATACAGTTGTAAAATGCTTGCATTTTTAAGACTGTTTTTGAAATTTTATTTGGCGGATACGCCACACCGACGAAATGCATAGCATTTTGGAGGTTGGCTCTGAACAGTTACAGCATTTTTTCTTTCTATCTGCTGTCAGTCATTCCTTCTTCGTCCATTTGTCAGGATCAACAAACGTAAAAGCTGTAAAATCATTGCGGCCGCACTTGCCACATATGTCATTGCTGCTGCCCGAAGTACCTTCTTCACTCCACCAACTTCGTCTTCACGGAGCATTCCTGAATTTCCAAGTACCTTCACCGCTCTTCTGGAAGCATTGATTTCCACCGGAAGTGTTATAAGATGAAATGCCACAGCTACCATAAAGAGCAGAATTCCGATATCAATAAGGAAGCTGGACATCTGGCCATTCATAAACAGGCCGATAATGATCAACGGCCAGGAAATCATGGAACCGAAATTTACGACCGGCACAAGTGCCCCACGGATTGATAAAGGTGCATACCCTTCAAAATGCTGTACTGCATGACCACACTCATGTGCCGCAACTCCGATTGCTGCTACAGAAGTTGAATTATAAACCGGATCAGAAAGTGCCAGTGTCTTGTTTCTCGGATCATAATGATCGGTCAGATTTCCCGCGATATGAGTCACCTGCACATCATAGATTCCATTTCTTCTGAGAATCTGTTCTGCCGCTTCTCGTCCTGTCATCCCTGAATAACTGCGGATCTTCGAATATTTTGCAAATGTTCCTTTCACCTGGGATGATGCGAGCAGGCTGAGAACCACACCGATCAGTACCAGTATATAAGTCCAGTCATAATAAAATCCATAATACATACTAAAACTACCTCCTGTTATCTATCTGCAGTCCCCCTCCAGAAGTCCTCTTATTCCTGTGTAAATTTAACTCCGCTTTCAATTGTGTATCCCCTTAAGAAAGCTCCTGTATCCATTCTCTTTTTCCCCGGAATCTGAAGTTCCAGAACTCGTAAGACGCCATCCCCTGTCTGAACAGTAAAGGAATCTTTCTCTACACTCAACACTGTTCCAGGCTCTGCTTTTACCGTGCCATCAGCCTCTGCTTTTGCTCTCCAGATCTTCACTACCTTTTTGTCCCAATGTGTGTAAGCACTTGGCCAGGAATTCAGGCCACGCACCAGACGTTCGATTTGTACTGCGGATGTATTCCAGTCAATATTTCCAAGCTTCTTATCGAGCATTCTGGCATATTCTGTTGGGCTTTCTCCCTGCTTCTCGAAAGTTGCCGTATGATCTTCAATAGCTTTCAGAGTCTCTACACAAAGCTTTGCTCCTGCCTCTGCCAGTTTGTCATGCAGGCTTTCTCCTGTCTCATCTTCTGTGATCGGCACTTCAACCTTCTGGATCATGTCGCCTGTATCCAGTCCTTCGTTCATCTGCATTGTTGTAACACCTGTCACTTCCTCGCCATTGATGATAGACCACTGGATTGGCGCGGCACCACGGTATTTCGGAAGTAGAGATGCGTGTACATTAATACATCCGTATGGTGTCATCTCCAGAATTTCTTTCGGAATGATCTGACCAAATGCAATGACAACCATCACATCTGCATTGTATTTTCTCAGTTCTTCTACACATTCCGGATCACGGATTTTCTTTGGCTGATAAACCGGAATTCCATGTTTCATCGCAGCTTCTTTCACCGGAGTTGGCTGCATCTCTTTACCGCGTCCCTTTGGTTTATCTGGCTGGCTCACTACGAGACATACCTCATGTCCTGCTTCCACCAGTGCCTCCAGTGTTCCCACGGAGAAGTCCGGTGTTCCCATGAAAATTATTCTCATCAATTATTCCTCCACTTCGTATTCCATATCTTCCTCGTTGTAGGCCGGTGAATCATGCAGTTCTCCTTCTACTTTCTCTACATAGAGGTGTCCTCCCAGGTGATCGATCTCATGACAGAACGCTCTTGCAAGAAGTTCTTCTCCTTCTATCTCAAACTCCTCCATATTTTCATTAAGTGCACGTACTTTTACATAATTCGGACGAGTTACGATTCCCCATTTTCCCGGCACACTTAAGCAACCTTCTTCGCCTGTCTGCTCACCGGATGTCTCAACAATCTCAGGATTGATCAAAACGATCGGACCCTCTCCGACATCAATCACTACAATCTGTTTGAGAATACCAACCTGCGGTGCTGCAAGACCCACCCCCATCTTCTCATACATCGTATCAAGCATGTCTTCAATTAAAATCTTTGTACGAAGTGTCATCTTCGTCACTGGTTTACACTGTTTTTCAAGAACGTCATCGCCCATCTCTCTTACTTCTCTGATTGCCATTATTCTTTCCTCTCTTTTCTATAAATTCATTGGGTTAAAATCGAATTGGATTCTCATTTTCTGAAACCCTGAGTTAATTTCTATATATTGTTCCATCCTGTCTTTTAATACAACTAAGGTTCGGTATTCCGGAGCTTTTACGTAAACCACTCTCCGGTAAATATCTTTGATCTTATCCACTCCCGGACTTGCCGGGCCGATCACATTGAGCTGTGCCTGCCCTTTGATCCGCAAAATGTATTCCTTCAGATACTTGCACGCTTTCTCCAAAAGCGCCTCATCTTCACATGCCGCAAGTACTGCCATCAGGTTCTCCACCGGTGGATATCCCATCAGACTGCGGTAGCGAATTTCTTTCTCATAGAATGCTTCATAATCCTGCGCTGCTGAAGCCTCGATTGCATAATGCTCCGGATCGTAAGTCTGGATCACAACCTCACCCGGTCTGTCACCTCTTCCGGCACGGCCTGCTGCCTGTGTCAAAAGCTGGAATGTTCGCTCACCGGAACGATAATCATCTGTATAAAGTGACATATCCGCTGCCAATGCACCGACTAACGTGACCTTTGGAAAATCATGCCCTTTTACAATCATCTGTGTTCCCACAAGAATATCTGCCTCTTCATTCGCAAATGCAGATAAAATCTGTTCATGGGAATCCTTTTTCTTCGTTGTATCCATGTCCATGCGTAGTACTCTTGCCTGTGGGAATCTTGCCTTCACCATATCCTCGATCTGTTGAGTTCCTGCGCGGAATTCTCCGATATACCTGGATCCACATTCCGGACACTTCGTCACCTTCGGCTGCTCATATCCACAGTAATGGCAGACCATTTTTCCACCTTTGTGTACCGACAAGGATACATTACAGTGCGGGCATTTCACTACATGACCACATTCTCTGCAAGAAATAAAACCAGAATATCCTCTGCGATTCAAAAACAGCATGATCTGCTCTTTTGCATTCAGTCTGTCTTCAATCAGTTCCTGCAGCTTCTCACTCAAGATGGAACGGTTTCCATTCTTCAGTTCCTTTCGCATATCAACTGTATGCACAGTCGCCATCTGTTGCATATGAGAACGATTCTTCATCTCGTAAAGCTGATACTCACCAAGCCTTGCCCGATACATTGCCTCCATCGACGGAGTTGCACTTCCGAGCACAACGCTTGCATCTTCTACTTCTGCCCTGTGGACTGCTACTTCTCTTGCATGATAACGTGGCACCTGCTCACTCTTGTAGGTTGGTTCATGCTCTTCGTCAATAACGATCAGCCCCAAATCCGGAAATGGAGTAAAAAGTGCAGAGCGTGGTCCGATCATCACATCGACCTCGCCCCTCTTTGCACGCATCATCTGATCGTAACGTTCTCCGGCAGACAGTCTTGAGTTCATGATAGAAACTCTGTCGCCGAAACAGCGGTAAAAACGCATCACTGTCTGATAGGTCAGTGCGATCTCCGGAATCAGAACAATTGCCTGTTTTCCCTGGTCAACAACCGTGCGGATCATCTCCATATAGACTTCTGTCTTTCCACTTCCGGTCACTCCGTGAAGCAGATAAGTTCTTCTTGTTCCACACAGATAGTCTTGCCGGAACCCCTGGATCACATGCTGCTGTTCTTCCGTATAGATGATCTCCTGTTGTGATTTCTTTGCCTGTTTCACCGGATTACGGTATACCTGCTCTGACTCTATCTTCAGCACGCCCTGCTCTTCCAATGCCCGGATCACAGGCAGTGTCACATTTAATTTTTTCGTCACCAGCTCATAATCCAGAATTGGGGCTTCCTTCAAAGCTTCCAAAAGCCTTGCTCTTGCTTTCTGATTCTTCTTCTGATAAAAAGCCAGCTTCTCCTGACTCTCTTCCTCATTAAGCAGCAAACGGAGATGTTTCTTTACCTTCGCATTCTCCTTCTGCTTGATTGGCAGCACTGTCTTAAGCGCCTGGATCATTGTTCCGCCATACTGCTCTTTCATCCACGCCGCCAGCGCGATCAGTCTCGCTTCGATTGCCACACTGTTTCTGGAAATGTCTGTGATCTCCTTTACCTTTGACAGATCATAATTGCAAGTCTCTGATAATGAAGTCACATAACCTTTGATCTGTCGGTTTCCTTTTCCAAAAGGGATAATTACTTCCATCCCCGGATGCAGCTCGTCTTTCAGTCGTTCCGGTATTCGGTACTGAAAGATCTTATCCAGTTTTTCATGTTGTATATCTACAATAACATCTGCAAACACAATCTTATTTCTCTTTTAATTCTTCCAGAACTTCTTTGATCAGCACGCGCTCATCCATCGGATGCTTTACACCGCAGATCTCCTGATAGTCCTCATGTCCTTTTCCTGCCAGCACAATAACATCACCCGGTTCGCCGTGTTCGATCGCATATTTGATTGCCTCTTTACGATCACAGATTTCCACATATTTTCCATCTGTCTTTGCGATTCCGGTTTTGATATCGTTAATAATATCCTGTGGTTCTTCAAATCTCGGATTATCTGATGTAATGATTGTCAGGTCTGCCAGTCTTCCAGATACCTCACCCATCTCGAATCTTCTGTCTTTAGAACGGTTTCCGCCGCATCCGAACAGACATACAAGACGCTTCGGATTATATTCTTTCAATGTTGTCAGAAGACTCTCAAGGCTCATCGCATTGTGCGCATAATCGATCATCAGTGTAAAATCATCAGACACCTTGATCATCTCGATACGTCCTTTTACCTTTGCCTTCTTAAGTGCATCTTTGATCATCTCAACCGGCACTTGGAAATGACGGCAGACTGAGATTGCAGTCAGTGAATTGTAAACACTGAACTTGCCTGGAACATCGATTTCCACATCAAAGTCCATCACGCCTGCAACATGATATGCAACACCAAGATATCCTGGTCTGGATACCAGTTCTACATTCTCTGCGCGAAGATCTGCCTCCGGTGAAAATCCAAATGTCTCAATCTTACATGTAGACCCTTTAAATACATCTTTAAAATACTTGTCATCCACATTGGCGATTCCGAGCTTACACTGTTTGAACAAAAGCCCTTTACATCTCTTGTAATCATCAAAATCCTTATGCTCATTCGGACCGATATGATCTCTTCCAAGATTTGTGAAAATACCGATCTCAAATGGAATTCCCGCTGTTCTGTGAAGCATCAGTCCCTGTGATGAAACTTCCATAACAACACAGTCACAGCCAGCTTCTACCATCTCTGCAAAATATTTATGGATTGTATAAGACTCCGGTGTTGTATTACATGACGGGATCTTCTTGTCTCCGATAATTGCCTCGATTGTTCCGATCAGTCCAACCTTATGTCCTGTCTCTTCAAGAATAGACTTGATCATGTAAGTTGTTGTTGTCTTTCCCTTTGTTCCTGTAATACCGATGACTTTCATCTTATCTGCCGGATATCCAAAGTAAGCTGCTGACATCAGAGCCAGTGCATAACGAGTATCCTCTACCTTAATTACAGTCACATTTTCCGGCACTTCGACATCTTTCTCTACAACAACAGCTGCCGCGCCTTTCGCCGCAACATCCGCTGCATATTTATGTCCATCAGATACTGCTCCGCTGATACATACGAAAACAGATCCTTCTTCCACTTTTCTTGAATCATTGATCAGTGTTGTTACTTCCGTAGAATCACTTCCCTGTACTACTGTGTAGTCCAGGCGTTCTAATAATTTATCTAATTTCATGATCTAACCCTCCTGTTCTGAACTGGTGTATTGCATCATTGACTTTCAGGCAAATAACGATTGTCTTAACCTTTATAGAATAACATAATCTCACCGCATATGCAAAAAAACCTACATAATCTTTCGTCCTGTTTTCGTCTTTCGAATCAGCCAGACACATCCAAATGACAATAACACAAGTCCCACACTCACTACCGGAATCATGATCCAGGCTGAAACTGTCTCTGGCTTAATATTTCTCTTATAAACATCAAGAAACATGATATGGATCAAATAAATTCCAAAGGAACATCCACAAAATCTGTCAATCCACTTCTTCGCCTGTTCGGACGGATTGAATTCGCTCTTTTTCAATCGTACTAACATAAGAAATGCCATCGCCGCTGCCAGTGCAAGCAGTGGATTCCCATATTCCAGCAGACGTTCATAATGTTCTCCATCCTGCAAGGTTGCCGCATAGGTCAGCCCATAATTTAATGCCATGCATACTACAAAAATACCTGCCGGAATCATTTTCCCCTTCATCACATGCTTACGATATTTATATATATAATATCCGATAAATACATAATATGAATAGATTCTGTCCCCCACCATTGGGACGGAATAATACATCTTTTCATCCAAAAATGTGGAAATATAATTGAACAAAACAGCCGCCGTAATCACTGCAAGAAATGCGCGTTCCATCCGAAGGTTCATCCCTTTACACATAACCTGGAAAAAAGGAAGTACCAGATAAATCGGAATCATCGCATACAGATACCACAGATGCTGTTCTACTGGCTTATATAATAAATCTTTGATTTGATAAGGATCTTTCATATAAACTGCATTCCAGATCATGTATATTACGCTCCACACAAGCAGGACAATCAGAAAACGTAAAACTCGCTTCGCATGTTTGTGTAATGATTCCTCTCTTCCAAGCAGAAGTGCTCCTGTGATCATGAAAAAACACGGTACACTTATCCTTGCCAGCAGATTTAATAGCAGTGAAAAACTGTACTCCCCAATAGTAATATCCCCGTAAGCTCTGCAATAATAATTCGATACATGAATCACAATAACAAATATAAAGGAAATCATTCGAATCAATTCCAGATTATAATTTTTCTCTTTCAATGCACGTTCCTCTTTCTATCTCTTCTAAATTCCATCTTTTTTCTTCTTTCCGTCCGGTTTATAAAATGTGCCTTTCACAATCGCACCATTTCCATAACGATTGTTCAGCTGTTCCAATGCGGCATTTAATTTCTTATGTTTCTCGTCCGGTTCTTTTGGAAATTCAATATCAAAAATTGTCAACTGCTCCGGTGCATTCTCTTCTACTAACTTTGACGTTCGGATTCCGAGCAGACGGACAGGTTCTCCACTCCAGCTTTCACGGAACAAATTACATGCTGTCTCACATAAGATAACCGGATCATTCGTTGGCTTTTGAAGCTGCACCTGATGCGACATATTTCTGAAATCATAGTAGCGTACCTCCATACTCACCATCCCGGCTTTCTTGCCTGCCTTCTTCAGCCTGCTTCCCACGCTCTGTGCAAGCTCACGAAATACATCTCTCGCTTCTTCATAAGTCGTTGCATCCTCTGACAGAGTCGTTGAATTTCCTACTCCCTTTGCCTCTTCCGGTTCATACTGTACCTTATCGTCTCCAATTCCATTTGCAAAATTCCAAAGCATCCGTCCATGACTTTTTAAATGCAGCGTAATTACATTTACATCCGCATGAGCAAGATCTCCAATTGTATTGATTTCAAGTTTCTTGAAAACCTCCACACTTGAACGCCCTGCCATAAAGAGTTCTCCGATCGGAAGCGGCCACATTTTCTGCGGAACCTCTTCCGGAAATAACGTATGGATCCGATCCGGTTTCTGAAAATCCGAAGCCATCTTCGCTAGTAACTTATTACTGGAGATTCCAATATTCACCGTGAATCCAAAACGCTTCTTCACTTCTTCTTTGATCTCCATTGCACCGTTCACCGGTGTTGGATATCGCCCGACAAGCTCTGTAAAATCCATATAACATTCATCGACACTGACCTGCTCGATCTTCTTTGTATATGTCCGCAGGAAATCCATCAGCATCCGGCTCTTTTCTCGATACATCTTATGATTCGGCGGTGCTGTCACAAGATTCGGACATTTTCGAAATGCATTTACTACAGGTTCACCCGTCTGAATTCCATAGGATTTGGCAAGTGATGATTTTGCAAGAACGATTCCATGACGCGAGCTCTGATCTCCGCCAATGATCGCCGGAATCTCCCGCAGATCCACTTTTGATCCATTCTTCAATTGTTCAACCGCCGTCCAGCTTAAAAATGCTGAATTGACGTCGATGTGGAAAATAGTGCGCGCCATGGTAGCCTCCTTTCTGGATTCTGCCTGAGTTCTTTCTTAGTATTAATTCTTGTTGTATGCATATACATTCTGTCAGTTTTTTATTTTAACATATAATCTGCGCTTGTATCAATTGCTTCGGTGAACGAAAAAAAGGCTGTGAAAAATCCAATTTTCTAAAAATCTCCAGAAAATTTTCATTTTTCACAGCCCCACATATTATATCGTTACTATACTGATATTTTGATGTTGGGGGCAAAAAGTATTTTGCCCCCTATAATACACGGATTGCTTCGCCTTTCATGCTCTCGCAATCCTACCCACTATTCGCATATCGTGAAGCTTACGCTCCACTTTTATGCTCATATTGGGGCGGGTCCCAAGGCCATTACACCACCTTTGTGCAAGCACCGGTGGTTTCAGACCTTTTGACCCTGGTATCATATTTTATTTCTTCACACCTGCTGTCAGTTTACCGTCCTTCACATCGATCAAGATTGTGTCTCCACGTCCCACATCTCCTGCAAGGATCAGTTTTGCAGCTAATGTCTCTACATTCTTCTGCAAGTAACGTTTCAGTGGTCTTGCACCGTACATCGGCTCATATCCACCTTCCACAACAAAATCTTTCGCTGCATCTGTCAGCTCAACACTCAGTTCACGTTCTTCCAGACGGCGGTTCACATCAGCAACCAGAAGATCAATAATAGAGCGTACATTTGTCTTTGTCAATGGTTTGAACATGATGATCTCATCCAGACGGTTCAGGAATTCTGGTCTGAAATGTGCTCTCAGATCCCCCATTACCATCTCCTGACTCTGTTCATCGATCGAACCATCGTCCTTAATTCCTTCCAGCAGATAGTTTGCTCCAATGTTGGAAGTCATGATCAAGATTGTATTCTTGAAGTCAACGGTACGTCCCTGTGAATCCGTGATTCGTCCATCATCAAGTACCTGCAACAGTACGTTGAAGACATCCGGATGCGCTTTCTCGATCTCATCAAAAAGTACAACGGAATAAGGTTTTCTTCTGACAGCTTCTGTCAGCTGTCCACCTTCATCATATCCGACATATCCCGGAGGAGCTCCGATCAGTCTGGACACGGAATATTTCTCCATATACTCACTCATATCGATACGAACCATGTTGTTCTCGTTATCAAACAGGCTTTGTGCAAGTGCCTTCGCAAGCTCTGTCTTACCTACACCTGTAGGTCCAAGGAACAAGAAAGAACCGATTGGTTTTGTCGGATCTTTGATACCTGCTTTAGAACGGATGATTGCTTCTGTTACAAGCTCTACACCCTCATCCTGACCGATGACACGCTTATGCAGTTCATCTGCAAGGTGAAGCGTTTTGTTTCTCTCACTCTCATTCAGTTTTGCAACCGGAATACCTGTCCATCTGGAAACGATTTTTGCAATCTCATCATCTGTAACAGATTCATGCACAAGAGAAAGATCTTTTGCCTTTACCTTTGCCTCTTCCTCTTCCAGCTGTTTCTGCAGCTGTGGAAGACGACCATACTGAAGTTCTGCTGCCTTATTCAGATCATAATCTCTCTGGGCTTTCTGAATCTCCTTGTTCACCTGCTCAATCTGCTCACGGATCTTCTGCACATGCTCTACGGAATTCTTCTCATTCTCCCACTGTACTTTCTTACTTGCATACTGCGCTTTCAGTTCTGCCAGTTCTTCCTGCAAATGTTCCAGACGCTCTTTACTTAAGCGGTCTTCCTCTTTCTTAAGTGCAGACTCTTCGATCTCCATCTGCATCACACGACGACGAAGCTCATCAAGTTCTGTCGGCATAGAATCAAGTTCTGTCTTGATCAGTGCACACGCCTCATCCACAAGGTCGATTGCTTTATCCGGCAGGAAACGGTCAGAAATATATCTGTTTGAAAGCGTAACTGCTGCAACAAGTGCGCTGTCAGTAATCTTAACACCATGGAAGACTTCGTATCTCTCTTTCAGTCCTCTCAGGATAGAGATTGCATCCTCAACGGTTGGCTCATCTACCAGAACTGGCTGGAAACGACGCTCCAATGCAGCATCCTTCTCAATATACTGACGATACTCATCCAGTGTTGTTGCACCGATACAGTGCAGTTCACCTCTGGCAAGCATAGGCTTTAACATATTTCCTGCATCCATCGCACCGTCTGTTTTACCTGCTCCTACGATTGTATGAAGCTCATCGATGAAAAGAATGATCTTTCCGTCACTATTTTTCACTTCTTCCAGAACGGCTTTCAGACGTTCCTCGAATTCACCACGATACTTCGCTCCGGCTACCAGCGCTCCCATATCCAGTGAAAAGATGGTCTTATCTTTCAGGCCTTCCGGCACATCTCCGCTGACGATTCTCTGGGCAAGTCCTTCTACAACTGCAGTCTTACCTACACCAGGTTCACCGATCAGCACCGGGTTATTCTTTGTCTTACGGGACAGGATACGGATCACATTACGGATCTCTTCATCACGTCCGATGACCGGATCCAGTTTCTGGTCTCGTGCTTTTTCAACAAGATCCTGACCGTATTTATTCAATGTATCATAAGTTGCTTCCGGATTGTCAGAAGTAACTCTCTGATTTCCTCTTACTGTTGACAGCGCATGGAGGAATCCCTCTCTGCTGATGCCATATTCACGGAAAATCTGCTTCAACTCACGGCTTGCATACTTCAGCATTGCAAGAAACAGATGCTCAACAGAGACATACTCATCTCCCATCTGCTTTGCTTCATCTTCTGCATGGATCAGCACATTATTCAAGTCCTGACCGACATAAGCCTGACCTCCCTGTACCTTCGGTCTCTTGCCGATTGCCTGCTCGATACTGTTAATAAAGAGCTGGCCCTGAATGTTCATCTTCTCAAATAATTTTAAAATCAGACTGTCATCCTGTGTCAGCAGCGCATACAGCAAATGCTCCTGTGCCAGTTCCTGATTCCCGTTATCCGCAGCAATCTTCTCACAGTTCTGAACTGCCTGTAATGAATTCTGTGTAAATTTATTGATATTCATGGTCTTTCCCTCCTTTGAACCACAAATTTGTTTTCCCTGTGTTCTATTAGGAATATAGCACGTATTGTTAGCACTGTAAAGAGTTGAGTGCTAATTCTTTTCTAAAAATTTTGTGAAGTCCTTATTTCATGGGCTTCACAAAATTTTTAAATTTACAATTACACTCAATTTGTAATGATTTAAACCATTCTATCTTGGCCATCTCTCTTTTTTATTCATTAACGGTTTAAAAGCCTGATGCGGTTCACTCTGATACCAATATGCTACACTGGCAACATCATCCTGTCTTTCAAATAGTCCTTTATAACATACACCGATCTGCTGGATAGTAACTTTTAAATTTTCTTCAAAGCAAATCGGATCCATCAGATGCCATCTATAAAATCCTCTCATTGGCGGACAATCATCATTATGATATGGATTATGCACCAGTTCATCGTGTGCTGAATAATACGGATATCCTAAAAATGGAGAATTATAAGTCTGTTCTACCGTCTTTCCGTTTACCTGGTGAGCAAAACTCCATGACCCGCCAAAATAGTCCTCTGTTCCCGTGCCACATATTGTAGGATATTCTTCATCTCCGTCAATATAAAATTTAACTTCGCCTTCTCCCCACCAGTATCTTTCAAGTGTTGTCAGAGCAAGATATGTACCAATATAATGGCCTTTTCCTTTCACATTATCCAAAATAACATAATCCTTTGCCAGTTCTGTTATTCTTTGACGTCTCCACTGTGCATGAAAATAAGCTGTATCTTCTGGTAACTCATCATACAAACAATAGTCTACCTGATAAAAGAAATCAGGAATTGGATTATCATGTTGATTTTCTAAAGTAATTCTTGCTTTTTTACGAAATGGCATTTGAAAATAGCTATTAAAACCTCTGTTTGGAATTACGGATATTGGCATAGATGTAACAAGACATTCTCTTGCAAAACCACAGCAGAAGAAATCACCTAAAGGACTTTCAACCGATGGAACTTCCTCATCATCCCAGTACATGCGGAGTACTAAATCACGGAGTACATAACAATCCGCATCTGATGTTTTATTATTAACCGTAATCCATATATGCTGAATAATACCCGGTCCATCCATTTCAGCTAATACTACCGTTTCATTCGGCATAATATTTTTCAAGCACGGACTACCTTTTCTTGAAGGGCCAAGATGACTTGCTGCAATTCCACCCTTTCCTTTTTCTCCAGTTGGATTTTCAGCATTTATAGCTCTCGATCTTCCATTTCTTAATCTGAAAATATCTGACATTATTCACACCTCCACTTATTGCTTAACGCCGCCAGCCATAACACCTTCCATGATCTGCTTCTCAAAAATAAGTACGAAAATAACTATTGGCAGCAGGATAATACATCCAACTGTACTTATTAAATCCCATGGCATACTATATGATGTCTCCCTTGGAATAGTTGTAATAGCAACACTTAATACTTCTATTTTTTGTGCAAAAAACAATGGAGTGAATAAATCATTAAGGCAATTTATAAAATTAATGATTAATATTGTTGCAATAGCCGGTTTCATTAAAGGCAACGTGATATAAAACAGTTTCTGAAACATATTCGCTCCATCTATTTCTGCTGCTTCATCTAATGAAATAGGAATTTCACTTAAGAAATTACCTAAAATCAACATAGTAAATGGAATCAATGCACTTGTATACATGATGATCAAGCCAGGAAATGTATCAACTAATCCAAATCTTTTCATCAGATCATATAACGGTCTTGCTGTTACAATTCCCGGAATTAAAGCAGATGCCACTATCGCTGCATATACAAGTGTAAGTCCTTTTCCTGAATAACGAGTAAATGCATAAGCTGCCATTAAGCAGATAACTGTTGATAAGATCAACGAACATACAGTAATAATTGCTGTATTTAAAATCTTCTCACCCAAATTCATCTGCGTGAAAATTCTAATATAATTATCCAGTGTAGGATGTTTTGGCAGATAGTGAATCGGTGAACTAAACAGCTCAGAAGCAGGTGAAATAGATGATGTAAAAATCCAAAGTAATGGAAGTAAAATAATAAAAGCAACTATTAAAATCAAGCCCCATTTGAATATCGGTGCCAAAACTTTTTTTGTTTTTGGTTTCATTGTCAACCTCTCCCTTCTATATTTTAATCAAACTTTTTGATTGCTCTAAGCTGTATAAAACTTAAAATTGTCATAACAATAAACAGGCAGACAGCTATTGCAGACGCATATCCGAGATTCAAATTAGTAAAAGCCTCCTGCATAATTCGATATGCTAACAAAGATGTTGAATCCCCTGGACCTCCTGATGTCATAGCATATACTAAGTCAAAACTTGTCAATCGCCACATTGTAAAGAAAATAGAAAGGCTCAGTATTGTCTTCATTATATTTGGCAGTGTAATTGAGAAAAAAGCTCGTACCGGTCCTGCTCCATCGATTTTTGCTGCCTCATAAATATCTGCTGATAAAAACTGTAATGCGGCAAGCACCAAAATTGCAAAGAAAGGTAAGTCCTTCCATAAATCAACTGCAATAACTGCTCCTTGAGCTGAATTTGCATGCACAAGCCAATCATAATGAAAATTCGGTACAAATCTTCTGATCAAATCATTGATTAATCCATATTGATCATTAAACGCCCATCTTGCAGCAAGTCCCGCTACTACCATGGGCATTGCCCATGGTATAAGTACTATTGTACGCAGGAATTTTTTACCTTTGATCTTCATATTTAACATTAATGCAAGAATCACACCTAATACTAGATGGAAAAACATTGATACAACCGTAAATTTCACAGTAAATCCGATAGAAGATAATAATTTTTGATCTTCAAATATTCTAAGATAATTTCCTAATCCTATAAATTGAAAGTTATTGCCTTTTAATAAACTCATATCATAAGTACTGTTTATAAAGGTCATGATAATTGGATAGAGCGTAGTAAATGCTCTTACAATCACTACCGGAAGTACCAGAAGCCATGCAATCCACAATCCTTTTGTCTTCTTTTTCATTGTCCTTACCTCCCGTAAAACACGTAAAACAATATATTAATTATTTGACTACATATGTATCAACTGCCTTCTGTGCTTTTTCACAAAATGAGTCTAATGTTAACTCGTCAGATACATACTGCTGGAATAAAGATCCCATCTCACTAATAAACTCCATCGCCTGCGGTGCCATAGGACGTGCAAGAAGTTCTGTATTGTCCACGTACTCTTTTACTTCATCTAAACCAGGCAAATCCATCGCTGCTAATTCATCACTTTCCAACACGTCTGTTCTTGCCGGAAGTCTGGATGTCATTTCTGTATAATCAAGTTCTCCCTGCTCACTTGCAGCATACTTGAGGAATTTCTGCGCCGCTGCTTTATTTTTTGAAGCACTATTCAAAACATATCCCCATGTAGAAATATAAGCTGCCTTATTTTCAAATGTCGGCATAGGGGCAATATGCTGTTTATCCGGACCATACTTTCCTGAATTAACAAAAGACTGTATTGCTCCTACATACATAAAGATAGAAGCATATTCTCCATCAAAAAATTTCTGCATCATTGGATCGTACTGATCTGCCAGCTGAGAAATAGGTGTCTCTTTTTTCTTCATCATATCATACATGAATTTTACAGCTTCCTGAGTTTTAGGATTTGTCCAATCGTAGTAGTCTCCACCAAACAAATTCACAAATGTTCCGATAGAGTTAAATACATATGTTTTTTCCCACGCATCTCCATATCCGTATTTACCGTCCGATGAATTAGCTTCTACATATTTTTCAAAATCCTCTTTTGTCTTAATCTCGGTAAGACCTGCATTTGCCATCTTTTCCTCATCAACCCAAAAAGCAAGAACATCCATAAAACAAGGAACTGAATAAACATTGTCTCCTACCATTGTCATTTCCTGCATATATTTCTGTGGAAAATTTTCCATAATCTCCGGTGTCATAACGGTGTCTTGAAGCGGTTCTAGATAACCTGTATTTTTAAATCCGCTCATCATCTCATCATTAATTGTAACGACATCAATACTATCATCACCTGAAGATAATATAGTTGTTATTTTTGCCTGACGATCATCTGTATTTGTCGGGCATGCGATTGTTTCAATTTCCAGTCCCGTTGCTTCCTCCGCTTTATGGATATATTCATCAAAAGCTTTTCCATAAGTTGTATCTTGTGTCATCAAGGTGATTTTGTTTGAATTCTCGTTCTGCTTAACCTCTGTGTTTCCTCCGGACTTCCCGCATCCACTAAAAAGTCCAACAGACATTGTTGCTATAAGTAATACACTGACTATTCTTTTTTTCATTTCTTTCCCTCCTGCGTTTTAATATGCAACCTAATATCTACAACTATTTGTTAATATCATCATAGAAAATAATG
>OHJE01000274.1_pt1 | contig 28923 bp, 29 predicted proteins | sample 1568491 | NCBI WGS metagenome assembly OHJE01 (sample SAMEA3879609, study PRJEB24766) | human gut metagenome | biome: human-associated habitat; feature: feces | place: USA | collected 1985/1987
GCAAAGTTATATACCACTTAAGCAAACTGACAGTCGTACTTTATCGAATGCTTACACTGAAGCTCATTTTTTTATACCCATTCTACGGCATTCTGTGGCACATCGAGGTATATGAATCGTACTTAAGAAATAAAGGACAGTCTAGTTTTTCTTAAACGTTGAGCGGGTAGAAGGCTCGAATATAGTGGCATATTATGGAATCCTGTGGTATTGCTATCACTATCATATGGTTAACCAGCATTATTCATAGCCACCACGCTTTGTCTTCGCAGTAGCTGTCCGGTGCCGGTGGCGGTATTGATACAGGTGAATGCCTGACCCCAAAGGTTCTGGCTGTTGGCATTGTTAGGAAGCAGGGCTTCCGCTCCAGACAGGTCTGCTGACTTGAAGTTGCCGTCGGTACTCGCTCCGTAGGTCGCTTCGTCAGTACCCGTAGTCATGATATTGTAATAGTATGCGTTGCCATAAAGGTATCGGAGTTGTGCATACAGAGCCGTCAGACCGGCTTCTACACCCATTTGTGTGGTGAAGAAGTCAGGCGTGTATACTGTCTTTGGCTGCTCGTCAAGCACCTTGCAATTATTTTTCTGGTCAAGGGTGCGATTGTTTATTGCGAAAAATGCCCGGAGTGTCTATTGTCAGAACCCTTCCGTACCGCCGTTCTGGTCCAGCATGGTAGTCTCCATCTTGAATGGCATCACCCACAGGGTCTGCATTGCCGCCCTTCTCAATGAATTCCTTCGTCCTCTTGGCGGCATTCGGGTCGGGTTTCCAGTCGCCGGGCCCGTCGATGTGCCCGCCGATATCCATCTTCTTTGCCTCTTCCGGAGTGAAGACTTCCTTGTAAGACTTGGGCTTGTACTGGTTCTGTTTGGCCCGTTTTTCCTGAGCGTCAGTTACAGCACTAATGATGATATAGGTCAGAATCAACACGCCAATGGTAATCCAGGCCCAGCTGCTGGACTTCCGATGCCATGGCTTCTCGTTATGATTATTTACTTCTGGCATATTCTCTACATTTATCTTTGACAGCTTCCAGTTCTCGACTGTAATCGGGATTATGGGTGTAATTCACCAGCGGACGGTATTTGTCGATGAGTTTCTTCTCCACATCATCCATGGTCTCAGTAGAAAATGCAATGAAGTTGACAGTGAGCGATTCTCTCATCCATTGCCGAATGGCCTCCGTGTCCTCCGGGCTGAATTTGAAATTAGTCTGGTTCTTCTTTCCAACCAGCGAACCTTTCGGAGGCAAATACCCCAGCATTGCTCCAATGCTACGAAAGAACGTTGCCGCTCCAATATGATTCAGTTCCTGTTTCCAGAAACGCTTTCGGAGGGAAGTGGATGCCTGGCCGATATAGATGACGCCATCCTCACGGACCTTCCCATACTTTGCCGGTAAGCGGACACTTTTACGGAGCTTGATGCAATACAGCCCCGACACATCAGGAACCATCTCACCAGACAGAGCGCCGACGGAAACAAACTCTCCCTGCAGCAGTTTTTTCTCCGCAGCAGCCAACCCATTCACGGCTTTCGGGGCGGTGACCACTGACTTCGTCGCTTTCGGAGTCACGGCATGGCGGGAAGCAGATTTGCCAACTGAAGATCCGGCCAGTTCATAGATATGGTTGATGACACTTTTCTCTGCACCGTTGAGGGCTGAACCTTTATGGCGCTTATACGCCGATACGACAACGCCTTTGTCAGAAGGAAGCGCAAGTTGGCCACCTGACAAGAATGCGCCCGTCGTGTCCATATATCCAAGCACCTTCCGCGCAGCCCGTTTCCTGATGCTCGGATTACTCAGTCCCTTGGAATCCAGATAACGGTCCACAAGGTCATTCATTTGCTTTGTAGTCATAATCTTGGGGTTACACCTGCAAATTTAAGCATAACTCTCCGAATCTCAATGTCCCTCTGCGATATACATTACTTTGTCCCTGTACTACCTGCACTATCATCACTACCTACACTACCTGGACATGTTTTGGGCCGATGTCAGAAGAAAAGCGGTCAAGGTCAGCAGTCCCAGTTGGCGCTGGGCCAACTCACCTTGGTTCCAGCCAGCGCCGCCCTTTGCGCGGACGTGGGTATAAGCCGCGTGCATCTCAACCGCAAGCTTAAAGAATTCGGCCTGGAGCCGCCAAGCGTTCTTATCCGCTAGTGCAGGATGAAACAGGCTGCCCGGCTGCTCGCCGACAATAAGGTAAATGTGTCCGAAGTAGCCTACGGGATAGGAAAAGAACTGAATCTCAATGTCGGTCTGACTACTCATGTTGCCAGGCATACCTTCGCCGTAAGGGCCATCAACAGGGGCGTAAGCATTTATATCCTCAGCAATCTCCTTGGTCATTCATCCGTAATCGCCACCGAGAAAACCTATGCCAAACTGTTGCCGAAGACGCTTGACGTCGCCCGCTCAGCAATATATGGTGGTAAGTAAGTCAATGTGGAATGTGCCTGAATGAGGGGTGTCTGTCAAAACGTCACGATATCGGGTGAGGTAACGAACATTGTTTATTTGCCCTATATCGTGATATCTTCTTAAAAGGGCCTGCAACAAGTTAAATCAAGTTACCAGCAAGTTAAATTATGCCCACGTCGGGATGTACTTCATATACCGTGGTGCGGTATCCGGATCAAGAGGTTTGATGAGTCTTTGACTAACAGCCTCCTTGATGAGTCTTGATATGCTCCCGGTCAATGAATCTTTTACTCCGAACCGCTTTCTCAACGATGCATTTGTCAGTCCATCCCCCTGAATATACATTAGACCGCCACGCAAAACTGGAGAGGCAATTAGCGTGAATGCCTCTCAGAACTCGTCAACGAATGGATTGACACATTGCCGAACGGGGTGTTTTCTGGAAGAAGGCAGCACAAACAGTCCTTGAAAGGCTAGTCATTGAACATAATTAGACAGCAGACAGCTGAGTCAATGTAAAAATAAGATATTGTTATAATCTTATTGTGCGAATTTATGTTATATTAAGATAGATTTGTTAACTTTGTGCTGTTAATATGCGCGAATATGAATATGAGCAAATACGACGAGCAACAGAAAGAACAGATTATAAAAAGACTTGTTTTTGACAATCCATGGTGGGCTACCGGCAAGATTGCTGAAGACTATGATTCAATGCCACGCCGACCTTATATTGACCTCTTCTATCCGATTGTGGCAGATCTTTCGCTGCGTAGGGCAGCTATTTTGATGGGGCCGCGACGCGTCGGAAAGACAGTGATGATATATCACGCCATCAAGCGGTTGATTGATAGTGGCGTTGATTCCAGAAGAATCATATACATGTCAATCGATACCCCGATTTACAGTAATGTCTCCCTAGACGAATTGTTCTTATATGCGCGAACATCTCTCCATACCGAGGATGTGGACGGGTTCTTCGTCTTTTATGATGAAATCCAGTACTTGAAAGATTGGGAAGTTCATCTTAAATCAATGGTCGACACATATCGCAAGACCAAATTCGTTGCATCCGGTTCAGCGGCGGCAGCATTAAAAATGAAGAGCAATGAGAGCGGCGCCGGTCGGTTCACTGATTTCATGCTTTCTCCATTGACGTTCTTTGAATTTCTCCAACTCCAAAAAATGGATGGCTGTGTCATGGAAGTCAAAGACCGTTCAATCTGCCCTTATGATACGCTGGATATTGATGCATTGAATAGATATTTCTTCGAATATATAAACTATGGAGGGTATCCAGAGGTCGTTTTTTCGGAGAAAATCAGAGAGAATCCGAGTCAATACATCAAGAACGATATTGTTGAGAAAGTCTTGCTTCGAGACCTTCCGAGTCTTTATGGAATTTCTGATATTCAGGAACTTAACAAACTATTTCTCCATATTGCTTTCCGCAGTGGCAATGAGTTTTCATATGAGACCCTATCAAGCGAGGCAGGTATAAAAAAAGATACAATCAGGAAATATCTGGAATATCTGGAAGCTGCGTTCCTTATAAAAGTTGTGAATCGTATTGATCAGAATGCCAAGAAAATGCAGCGTGTCACATCGATGAAAATATACCTCACCAATCCTACACTGCGTTGCGCCCTATATACGCCAATCAGTGAAAACGACGATGCGTGCGGAGAAATGGTGGAAACGGCTATCTATGATCAGTGGATACTTGGAGAGAAGACTAGCTTCTATTATGCCAATTGGAACAAGGGTAGAGATAAAGGAGAGGTTGATATCGTTTGGGTTGACGCTGCTACTCAGAAGGCATTCTCTCTTGCCGAAATCAAATGGACAGACAAGTTCTTCGAGGACCCTAGTCAACTCAAATCGCTGAGGAAGTTCTTGGCCGCAAATGATGGAATACGTAAAATAATTGTAACCACAAAATCAAAGCGCGGTAAAGCAATTGTTGATGACAACACGTTTCTCTTTATTCCATCCGCTTTATATGCTTATTGGGTGTCTCGATATCTTTTCGAGGAGAAAGCAAACCAAATTCTTCTTCCGGAGCGAGATGCATAATAAGCGTAAATAAATCTCTTATTTTAACATTTGCTTGTAAATTATTAAATATCAGCAAGATGAAAGTGTAAAATAAGGGACAAAAAGAAATAGGATTCGACAAGTTGAGTCTTAAAGTGCGTTATGTGGAATGAAGAATCCATCATCATTCGACATTGGAACTCAAAGGTGTAACTTTGTCTCCACATGTCGAAAATCTGTTTCCCAAAGTACGGCGGTCCCTGTCCGCAATGGCTAGCTTCGCCTGTTATCCGCGTATCGTCTAATTCAATGCAATCAGATGCAAAAGTAGAGAAAAAATGTGCGACAAGTTACCTAATGGAAGATATGATATTGAAGAGTCTTCTGCCGTTTTTGCCGATTATTTCAGACCGTGACGAAGTAAAAGGACATGTCATTTTAGCGAAAACTTGCTATTTTTGAATGATTCTAAAAATCTGTTCCACATTCTATGAGATTCCATCAAATGCGATAAAATGAATAGAAATGACCATATTGTCGGGAAAGTTTATTACCTTTGCAGGACACGAACACTGGGTGAGTTACCTAAATTTGCAAGGTGCACAATATCATCGCATTGAATCACATTTGGTGCAACAAAAAGTTACCTTACCAGTTACCTAATTGCCGAAAAACAGCCTTCCAGATATCTGTAGAGGGGTGTGTCCTTTTCTTTAACGAGAAGGAGTATTAGTAGTTAAACTACTGAATATTAGTAAATTAAACAGGTGTCAGTACGATTTATTCGTTTTGGCACCATTTTTTTCGTCTAGGTGAATGTCGTTTGAAGGTATTTGGTGGCAGATGGAAACGAAATGGGATTTCTTTCGAGCAAAAGACGACTGTCGCCGGACACGATAGTTTTTTGCTTCATTTTTTTTGTAAATGCTTTTACGAATGCGATTAAATCCTTAAATTTGTAGAAAATTTACAAAACCGGGTAGATATGCTGCTTAAAATCGAATTAGAGAACTTTTTCTCCATAAAGAACAGGATATTTCTTGACTTTATAGCGGCTAAGAGCAATTGCAGACAGGCAAGAGATTTATCCTACAATGTCATTGACTGGAATGGGACGAAAGTATTGAAGACCATCGGGCTATTTGGGCCTAATGCGTCCGGAAAATCAAACATCCTCAAGGCAATCAATTTTTGCTGCAGGATGGTTCTTGAGTCTCACCTGAACAATGAAGGCACGGTGTTCAATTTTATGCCGTTCAAGTTCGATGGATATGACGCAAAGCCAAGTGAGTTCCTTATCGATTTCGTTTGCTCCGGGATTGAGTATGAGTATTCTTTTGCATTGACCAGAACCGAAGTGCTTCGGGAGAGCCTGTACTACTATCCCAATGGAAAGCGGGCAAAAGTATTCACTCGCGACGAGAATGCGGAAGAAGTCTACTCGTTCTCTCCTGGTATAATTGTGAAACCTAAGGATGTTGCAATCAATACCGGAAAAAAGAATCTGTTCCTCAGCAGGGCCAGTTCAATGAACCGTGAATTGCCTCAGGAATTGTACAGATACTTTCTGAATACTTTTCTTCTGGGACTTGTTGACTTGAACAGTGTCTCTGTAGAAGAAAATTTCAATGCATATAAGAAAGTCATATTAAAAGCACTATCCATCTGTGATACTGACATTTGCGACATAAAGGTCAGGCACGAACAAGTTCCGGCGCCAATCATGTCATCCCCGGCCTCTCCGGAATTGAATTTCAGAATGATTGACATCCTCAGGTTTCGGACGATACACAAAAGGGCTCCGAATGTCGTTTTTGACCTTGATGTCGAGGAGTCCAATGGCACGAGAAAGTTGTTCCAGATTCTTTTGAGGCTTCTTGACGTTGTCAGGAATGGTAAATCTTTGATGATGGATGAGTTTGACATGGGGCTTCATACACGTCTGGCGGATTTTATCATTGATCTTATTCATGCATCTGAAAATTCCCAACTGTTGTTCACGTCGCATAATACGAATCTGATTGACATGAAACGACTGAGGAAAGATCAGGTCGTATTCGTCAATAAATTGGATGACGGATCGACTGAGGTCTATTCTCTGTATGATTATAAGGATTTCAGAGACAATATGGATGCTGAGAAAGGATACATCCAGGGGCGTTTTGACGCGGTTCCGTTTGTAGATTCAACTGTCATGAACTTGAAGCAACTTCTGGAGGACTGATTATGGCAAAGCAACGTACGGCATCTCCGTCACGAACGATGAAGCCTGTGTTCCTGATATTCTGCGAGGGAGAAACGGAGGAGGCTTATTTGCATTATCTTAAACAGGCATATCGTTCTCCGATCAGGATTGTCCCCAAGATAGAGGGAGATAGTATTTCGCAGAGATTGATTGATGTCAGGAAGAAGGAACTGAAAATATCGAAGACCGACAAGATTCTCGTCTTTCTCATGTATGATATGGATGTACCTGTCGTCAATGAAAGAATAAAAGACTGTCGGGCGTACAAATTGCTCAGCAATCCGGCCATTGAGTTTTGGTTTCTTCTCCATGGAAAGGATTGGAGGACAAGAATCTCAGCTGCGGAAGCCTATAGCGAATTGTTGAAAATAGACGATTGTTGGGCGGGTTATGAAAAGGCGGCATTGACGGACACTCAAAAGGCTTTCTTGTGGAAGAATCGAATTGAAGCGACAGAACGAGCGCGGAGGTTGAAAAATCTTGAAAATCCCTCATCCGGTATTTTCAATTTGATTCTGGCATTGGAAAAAAGCTTGAGATAACGAGGGCTATCAGGCAGATTTTTTTGTCTTCGTTTTCCAAATCGACAATTTGAGTGCGAAACGATGTCTCTGGCTGGAATATGATGGCATCTTCAGTTTTTTCCAAAAAGAGCGATTTTAGAAAAATTAAAATTACCGAAAAATCTGCCTAGCATATCAAATGCCACCAAAAGTATTGGTTTTTCCATAGGTTTTTGTATTTTTGCGACAAAGAAGCGAAGACATTTACAGCGGATTTTAGGAAGAAACCACGACTGGTATCTGACGGCATATAAGAAAATTGAAATCTGCCTTAAAATCTTTCGGACTGCTCAAAAACGGCCTCTGAATGGCCTGTAGAGGGTTTTGTCCTTCTCTTTAACGAGGAGGAGTATGAGTAGGTAATTGCTTAATAATCAAATAGTTAAGGCGGAATACTATTACAATGGGCCGCCTTTTCTTGTTTTTCAAAAGACTTGTCCGCTCCTTTATTTCTGATTTGATATTCTTTCCAACCGTGATGTGATGCCTTGCTTATAAGCTTCCTTGCACTCGTCATCCAGAAACGACATGTCAATCATGCTGTGGAATTTCGGTAGGAGTTTTCTGTACTTTTCTAGCATATTGTCAAATACCTTGGGCGCAATACCTGAAAGTGTCATGGCGCTGACGAAATCGCTTTTCGTTATCCGCTTCTTCCGTCCATTGAGTGTGAGCGCCATTTCTTCGGTGTCTTTCGGATTTGCCATTGAGACATTTAGAAGATCGTATGCCGGGGTAAGTAACCACTTGCCTTTTGGTGCATACAGAGAGGAGTTCTTCAGATGCATATCATTGTTTCCTACCAGCCAACTGAAGAATACTTGTTCATAGAAATCGGTCAGATCCAAAAGTGGCACATATGAATATTGGGCGATTACCTTGGCAATCTGTTCATACGAACTCTTGTACTTGTATTCCGTCTGTCTCTCTGTAAGCTGGCACATGTCCTCCATCGGAATCTTACTTCCGTCTGATGTCCGGTCTATCCTTTTGGTCAGGTAGCCCAATGTACCATCTTGAAGTCGTATTAGAGTGTGGGGCACAACCTTAATCTTTGCGATTTCGGCCAAATGCATTGTCAAGTCTTCATTTTCGGGAAGATTCTCGTATGTCTGGGTCTGTGGCTTGAAGATATAATCGCCCCAAAGTCCTGCTATGGTGAGTCTTCTTGACCCTTCATGCCTGTCGAGATGGAGAGACAGTTTCGCCTGAACTCCGGTCAATGTTGTCTGTGACTTTATCACCTGGGCGGCCAGAGTGTCCAAATCATGGAGTGAATAGGGCAATTCCGGAGCATTCTGCATCCCGAAGAATTTCTTGGCACAGCCTTTATGGAAATCCACTTCTCCGTCCGTAAGTTCCTTATAGCAATATAGACATTTACTCATCGCTTTTCTCATTTACAGGTACGACACTTACCGCTCCGATGCAGTCTTTGCAACAGAGCAGGAGCAGGGACATCCTGTCCAATGAACTGATGTCCGAGTTTCTTAAGGCCACATCAAGCAGCCATCCTTCAGGAATGAGACCATCGAAGAACGGAAACAGAATTTTGGATTGATAAGGCTTCTCAGAGAGTGGCAGTGTAAGACTCACTGGATCTGAGCCCTTATTGTCTAAATATTCCTTATTGTAGCGGAATTCATAACCGGATTCTGTTTCAGTAAGAATACCGGCAAGGTGGTCCTTAAAGTAAATTTCAGCGTTTCTCATTCAATTCATCTGTTCTTACCGGTGCGAGCTCGTAGCCGAACATTGCAAGCACCTGATTAACCTTATCCATCCTGAGCGTCGGTTTTCCTTGCTCAAGTTGACGCACGAAATTAAGCCCGACACCGCATTTCAGGGCGAGGTCTTCCTGTGTCAATCCATACTCCTTGCGGAGGGATTTGAGTTTTGCAGACAATAGTGTCTTCATAATATAATTACATCCTATCGGATGCAAATATAGTAAACTTTTATGAAATTATATTACATCGAATGTAAAATTCTCCTCCGATCTAAAATTACATCATTTCGGATATAGAAATGCGCAATTATAGGATGTCGGTCCTTTTACGGAACAGACCGGCTAGAAAACGCCGGAAATGTAGCTTAACTCACTATCAAAACTTGAATGACAATCCTGCCGACACGTAGCCCGCGTCACGGCCGCCCTCCACCCAGAGCCCGGCCTTGTTGCAGAAGTACCAGCGGAGTCCGGCAGTGGCCAATATGCCCATCTTCGTGTCCATCTTGTTGAATGTGGAACTGGCCTCCTCTCCGCTTTCGTGGTCAGTGGTGTGTTCTCCGATCAGTCCGGCATCGACCATCGCCCTCGCGTAGAGTTCGAGACGGCTGCAGAGTGTTATGTGGTAGCTGAGACCAGCCGCAAAGTCAACTCTGTTGCAGTACGTGTCCTGTTGTTTGTCGCCATAGCCGTTGTCCAGCATCCAGTTGTAGCTGTAGCGGGAGTATTCGCCTCCTATTGACCAGCCCAGGCTTCCGAAACGTCCGAAATCAAGGAAGCAGATGTCCGAATATATCATTATCGGAGGGACAGCCATCTTGAATGAGGATTTGGAGTCGTCAGTGGCATGCTTCATCACCTTTGTCCACTCCGCGATCACAGGGGAGGCGCCGACCTGGATTGTCCTCGTGTATTTCGGGAACACTATCTCAGATTTGGTACGCTTCCAGTCCACGTTCTTATTGGCGTCGGAAGAGGCGATTCCTCCCTGGACACCGACCTGCCCGTCCTTGAGCTTCCCATCCACGCGGAGAGCAGTGCCTCCGTAAGAGGCTTCCCACGCATGGATGACATCCATGAACGTGCTGAATTCGCCCTCCCGTATCCTTGCGGCAAATTCCGGATAGTCATATATCTTTCCGAAATACTTGTTCAGCATTGCCCCGGACATCGACGGCTCAGCCTTGTCAAAGATGCTGTTGCGGGTATCAGACCCGACCATTATGGCCATGTCCCCGGCAATGCTCAGGTACCACGAGCGGACCGGTCTCACGACCGTGATGTTCCTTCCTGTCCTTTCGGCTTCGACAGTGAAAAGAGAGTACAGGTCAATGCCTTTGCCCCGGTATTCCTCACGCACCCATTCGACCTTTGCCGGGCCGCCCAATGCTCCGTACATCTTGACCAGTCTCTTCACATATTTGTCCGAACCGTCAAGAAGCAGGGAATCGACGTCTTCATTGACATATCTCATCCTCTTGCCGTCGGCGGTAAGGCTTATTTCAATGTTGTCGGGGCGGTTGACAAGAGCCGAACGGAGATAACCGTCAATGACTTTGTCCTCTCCCTTGTTGAGCCATACCCTGACATTGACAATCTCTTCCTTCTGACGCTTTGCCTTCTTGTCGGAGACGGTCTGTGCGTGCGCTGTGATACCTGCCGACAGGGCCAATACCGTCAAAGCGCAGGTGATGATTCCCGTTTTCATGTCCTATTCGGAGTCAACGGAGAAACTTAAGCCGAAACTGCCACCGCCATAGCTGCCGCTGAAGATGTAATTCTTCTTGTCCGCCGTCTTCCGGTAGATTTCAGAACCTTCGCTCTTGGTGAAGCCTGCAGGTATGAACTTGGCGTAATAGGTTGTCGACACGGACTTGTCGCACTTGTAGTCGAAGAAGGTCAATGTCTTCATGCTGCCGAGCTCTTTGTACTGGCAATTCTCGACTTCCCCGTCAAATACAGGAAAGCCTTCCAGGAATGGATACGTCTTGACAATAGTGGCCCATGTTACCTTTCCTGTAGGTGCAGGGCCGATTATGAGTTCGTCCCCGGCCCCTTCCTTGCCACAACCGAAAAACATCAATGCGGCACAGATGAATAATAATAACTTTTTCATGTCGTTAGTGATTTATATGACACAAATATACTGCCCCCCCCCTAAATTACAAGAAAAAATTCACTTTTTTATAATCGGCCATCCGATAACTTGTCCCAGATATGATCTATGACAAGAAAACAATAAGTCAGTGGGCGAAAACGCACATTCCTTAGCGTTTTCGCCCACTATGATTCTGTCACGGTGACCGGTAGCGTTACTCAATTGCGACTGTCGCCTTCGTATAGACCCTTCCGCTCCGGATGCTGAGTGGCCACGTGCCGGTCTCGTATGACATCGGTGCGTTTGTCAATGTTAATGTCAATGTCTTACCTTTGCTGGAGCAGGCCAGAGGTGTCTTGTCATTGATAATAACCTCAATGTCCTCCGAAGGCAACTTTACGCTGATTGAATTGGACTTATGGCTGACCAGATCGAAGGCTAGCGTTCCGAGGTCGCTGTCCATTTCCGGCATTTGCCCGCGTTCCAGAGGGCTGCCAAGCAGGAAATAGACATTGGCCCCGACATTCTTTCCATCTGTCTGAATCCATGAATCGACATATACCCTGTAAACGAGCGCATCTTCGCGGATTGCCTTTTTTCTCGACGGGAATTCCTTGACGTTGTCAGAATCGCAGATGACGTAGCCATGTCCTGGTATCACAGCGACTTCCGGCGCCATGTTAGTGAAATCCGGCAGACCGATGTCTCCTATTCCGCACTTCTTCCCGCAGTCGAGAATCGGCAGATTATTGCTCTTGAAGTTTCCGGAAGATGTCATATAGACATTGGAATTGCCCAATGTGGTGCCTCCGTTGTCCTCATCCATCATCTTTATCATTGACGTTCCCTCTGGAAACCGTTCAATCTTGTCTTCTTTCCCGCATGACGATATCGTCAGCGCGATGACGGAGCAGGCGATTGCCCCGAAAAATTTATGGTTCTTCATCATATCATTTTGTTAATGAGTGGCAAATGTATGATTTTTTCATTTACTGAGAATAACTATTTTCGTAATATATTAAATTTGCTCCGAAATTGCTGTCTGACATGATGCATGAAAATATGATACACGTAAAAAAGCTCTTGTTGGTTCCGGTGGTCTCGGGCCTCCTGGTCTCATTGATGTCATTTGCTCCGGCCCGACATCGTCATCGTTCATCTGAAGTCCAGGACTCTTCTGAAGTGACTGTCCAGGATGACAGCATTCTTCCGGTTATAGCTTGGTTCAGCAAACGGGACACCATGACCTACTGGATACATGACAACCAATGGGAAGTCAACGGCACAGACACGGTGATGACACTCGGCGCCGCCGCCAAAGTGATGCTTACGGTTACGGATTCCACCAGGAAATGGTATGACATGGAATATACTTTCCTTGAATTTGTTTCCGACGACCAAATCAAATCGGAGGCCCAGAATCTTGTCGGACAGGCAACGGATATTCTCAATGATGCCACAGTAGGCACGACTATAAGATTCCGTACCGACCAGTGCGGCAAGATTATCAAATACTACAATCTGAAGGATATCAGGAAACAGGCGAAAGATGTCCTGACGAAGGCGATCAGTAAAATGCCATATGCGGATTCCCTGCGCGCTGTCGGGCTTGATCCGGATAAATTGATGTCAATGATAGATTCCGACAATCTGGTCGACGGATATACGGAAGAGATAGAACTGCTGTTCAATTATCATGGAGGCCAATACAAGATAGGCGAAACGGAAAGCCATGAAGATGCGACGGGAAACGAATACGCCTCTGATACCAAAACGGACATCTGGCTTGATCCGGACACGTATGAATACGGCATATCCGCAGATGTCTATTCGCATATTCCAAGAGAGGACATTAAGGCGTTGCTAGGAAATCTCATAGAGTATTTCACTGATGAGGAGTCCGCAAGGGATGTTCGGAAAGGTCTCGATACCGAATTTGACAGTCAGGTGACTACGGACGGGGTGTACAACTCATATGTCCGCATAAGTTATTTCAATGACGGATGGCCGCAGGAGGTGGTCAGTCAGGACAACATAAGCCTGGGCGACCGCCAGAAACTGAAACAGAAATACATCACGTGGGATTACCGCAGCGTGGGACATGCGGAGTGAGATGACTGAAAGTCATTCTGATACGAGAATGATGATTACGGCTCTCTATTGATAACCTGGATTTTGTTTTAACCCTTTGTTTAAATCCAGGCATTTTTGTGGTATCGGGAAAACAGTTGTGAACCCGGTGAACTCGTTTTCCAGAGGAGTCCTCTGGTCGTATGCTTTGGTGTATTCGCCAAAGCGGATGAGATCTTGACGTCTCCAACCTTCCCAGACCAATTCCAACAGCCGCTCTTTAAGTATGTTGCTCAAATTGGCCTTTACATGCGGCATGCCTGCTCTGTCCCTAATTGCATTCAATTCTTTTGAACCATCTTCTCCATTACGGACTTTAGCCTCGGCCTTCATCAATATGGCATCGGCGTATCGATACTGTTTCAAAAAGTGTGTCTGAGCTGAGATAAAAAGAAAGTCTACGGATTTCTTTAGATTTGTAAAAGAGAAACAACAAATACAAAAGAATCGTAGACTTATGGATTTCACAAAGGAACAACTTTCCGAGGTATTATGCAAGCATGCGGAGAGAGAAAAAGGTCTCCAGGACCTGATGAAGATAATGATTGAGAGTATGATGGTAGCCGAGAGGCGTGAGTATTTGCGCGAAGACGGCCTGCCGGGCGACAAGGGAAACGGCTTCAGGATGGGCCATACATATGGTCAGGGCCGCACCCTGACATTCAGGATACCGCGTGACAGATATGGTAATTTTCACCCACGCATCCTCGCAGTGCTGAGGAGCCAGGAGGAAGAGTGTGAGAGACTTGCAGGCACATTGTACAGCAAGGGCCTGACTCAGGAACAGGTCGGTGATGTGTTCAACGACATATACGGTGAACACTACAGCAAGGCGAGCATCTCAAGGATGCTGGAGTACTTGAGAAAGGATGTCCAGGAGTGGCTGAGCCGCAGTCTGGAAGCATACTATCCAGTCCTGTTCATTGACTGCGTGCATATCAAGATTCACCGCAAGCGCAGCGTTGATACGGAAGCGTTCTATGTCCTGCTGGCCGTGAAGGAGGACAAGACGAGGGAGGTGATAGGCATCTACAACAAGCCCACGGAGAGTGCTCACGGCTGGTGCGAGATGCTCAATGACATATATGAGAGAGGCGTCGAGAGACAAGGGCTGATATGCGCCGACGGTCTGAAAGGCTTGGAGGGCGTGATTGCCGAGGTCTTTCCCAAAACGCCACTGCAGCGCTGCACGACGCATCTCAAGCGCAACATAATCAGCGATGTACGCATCGGGACAAGCGAGAGGTGGCAGAGGATCTCAAGCAGGTGTTCCGGACTGGTGACAGGGACTACACCATTGAGAAGGCCAGGGCAGAGTGGCGGTCATTCTGCGACAAATGGGGCCGTTATTACAGGGCAATCAAGCGCAGGCGTGACGACTGCTCCTACAAGCTGTACTTCACATACCTGAACTATGACCATCGCATCCAGGCCATGATCTACACGACAAACTGGATAGAGAGGCTCCAGAAGGACTTCCGACGGGTCACCAGGATGCGAGGTGCGATGCCTAACGAAGAATCTGTCCTTCTGCTGATGGGAAAGACGGCCATGGATAAGAAATCGTACCTGCGGCAGGTGCCTAGAATTGATCTGGATGAAACGCTGTTCCCGCCAGAGAAGGCGGCACCGCAGCCGGAATATACGACCTCCGGCTGCTACGATCCGAAGCTGCGCGAGCTCGCTGAAATGGCTCGCTCCGCTTCGGCCGTTGCCGAAGATGACGAACCAAAAGAAAACTGATTATATTTGCATATCTAAAGAGTCCGAGGGACCGGCTCCGAACACACTCGATGAAACACTACCGGGTGTGTCCCGAAAAAAGCTGACCTACCATGTTCTCCAGTGAGCAAGGATAGCCCCAATTGCTCACGGGGGTGCCTGCCGAGGTTGCCTCGTGAGCAGAGGGTGCGGTCTTCGCACGGGATTCTGCCAAGGTTGCCTCGTGAGCAGGAGGGTGCGGTCTGCGCACGAGGCAACCTCGGTAGGATTTAAGCGACAGCTCCATATTCAGCGCAAGTGATCACAACGCCTCGGGTAATAATCCGAGTGCTGAAGGGATCACTGTAACAAATGGGCGGCTCTGGATCAGAAGATCAATTGTACTCCGAATGACGAGAGGAGCCTGTCCCCGACATGGCTGCGGAGATAATCAATGCGGGTTTTCAGCCCGATGGTCGTGTTGGCGTTGACTTCTTTGTGGTACTCGATCATTGCCCCTAATGCTATGTGGTCGGAAGATCGTATTTCCATGTCGTGAGGGTACCACTCTTTGACCGGACGGCTCTCCGCACGGGGGCCGTTGTAGACATACACGCCATTGATGCTTTTGTAGCCTCTGATCATGAAACCCGAAATGATGCTTCTTCTCTTGAAAAAGAATTGTCTGGAAGCTCCGGCCTCCGCGCTGACACCGGAATATTTGAACCAGCTGTGAGGGGTGACATAACTGTCATCTTTGCTGATGTACCTTATGTTGGAGTGTGCGTTCCACAGGTATGAATCACCCTCTGTGAGGTAGTAGTCGTATGATAATGATGCGTCAGCGGTAGTATATTCGCTCATTGTCGCCTTGGAGACAACCTCCCATCCGACACCGTTGATCTGCTTGGTGGAGTATTCTGTACCCTTGGTATGCTTGTAAAGAGAGTTGAATGATAGTTTGTGTACGGACTTCTCCCGCTCTATCAGCAACCGTGCATTTATGAAGCAGTCGTTGACGCTGCTGAGTCCCATGTCCCTTGGATGCGTGGCGTCCTGTCTGAGTTCCGTGAGATTTATCCTGTATCCCATGTCAACCAAAAGCTCCACGGAGCCGTCAAAACCATACTGCAGGGCTCCTCCGTAGCTGTTCCCTTGATAGTACATTGTGTACAACCCTCCGGATCCAACCACGTCTTCCGTATAATTACCGAGGCCTTTAAGGACAAACACGTTCTGAAGAATCGAGCCATTGCTGAGGGTCGGGGCGGACCGCTCAAGAAGACGCGAGTAGAGGACGTTGAATCCTATGAAATGACTTGAACCTATGATACAGGCGATCGAAGGTGATACCTCGGCCTCGTAGACGGTGGACTCACTGCGCGGATCCTGCTGCTTGGCAGCTATGCGGTCACGGTATTTGATATGAAGCCCTCCGGAAAGCCGCTGCGACAAAGGGGCGGACATCTTGAACTCCATGTCATATGATTGTTTCTTCCAGTCACTCAAGGTTGTGTCCGCGACATTATATATGAAGCGTTCGTCATGTGGAGCGTACACCAATGTGTTGTAGCGAGTGCCGGAATCGGTGATGTTGTCGTAGGAGAACTGTCCCCATAGTTTGATTTTCCCTATGGTTGCATAGCCTGCCGTGTTGAAACGGACATTATGGGATGACTGCGGTTCCTGGAAAAGGTGGTGCTCTCCTGTTATGAAGCCGTATGACAGGCCGGCGGTGTTATCCGTCCTCTTTCCGCTTGTCTCCATAAGGGCGGAGTTGCCGGATTCCAGCCATAGAGCCTTCTCCTTATTCAATATTCCGTTGTCTTGTGCCCATGCCATCGGATGTGTGAGCACAAGAAACAACGGAATTATTATTGAAAAATGTCCTTTCATCTGAAAACGGGACTATTCAGCCCAGGAGGCTTTCTTTGAGTTCCTTCTTAGCACAAGATCTTTGGACACGGTGAAATCGTTAGTGGAGTTGTTGGTGTCCTGATAGATGACGTTGCCTTCGGAGGTCTTGCCTTCTTCCTTCCTCAGGATTGACTCCCTTACGTAGGTGCCGCTCACCCAAGTCTTGCCTGCGTCTATGTTCTCGGGAAGGAACGGGTTGGTTGTCGAATTCTTCACCCAGTTCACACCGTCGAGAACATCGGAACGCAGAACAGGCACGTAATTTCCGGTAGGCTTGCTTCCATTGTAGTTCGCGACAAGTGTGGCGTCCGCGACAGGTGTGGACGGAGCGAACAGGATAAGGCCGGCATTAGAGACTGACATCATGTACTGTTTGGTGATGGTGGCGTTATGCGGGTTGATCATTATCATGTTCCCGGAGGAAGGATTGTCTACCTGTCCGTTTTCGATGTACTTGTCGCAGACAGTCTCGAACTCGGCGCTTGACAGGTCGATGGAGTTCGGATTCTTGTCTGCTGTTGTGTGATTTGTCGCCGAGGAGGCGATCACGAAGGATTCTCCAGGATTGAGAAGATAGGTCTTGCCGTCTCCCGGAATCTGCCAGATGACACCCTTTGCGATCACATATTCATCAGCATTCATTGTTGTCGTTGAGCCATCCGCCGCCACGAGGTGACCGTTGTTGTCCGCGAAGTTGACTGTAGACGAGGAGTAATTGCTTGTCGTGCTTATGCAGAGGCCATCTACATAGACAGGTTCGCTGCCGTTGTTGTAGATCTCGATGTAGTTGTCCTTCATGTAGTTGGTCTTTTCAGGAGTTTTGCTTCCGCAGTAGAAGATCTCCTTGAATATGATGGACGATGACTTGCTGGCGGTTATCTTCAGGGATGTGAGAGCGTCGGCCGAGTTGATCACGACCGCCTTCGCGCTTCCAAGGTAGTTGTAGATAGAGTGACGCGCGGTGGCGACCACATCGTAGACACCTTCGATAAGTTGGGAGACAGTGACGGTTTTGCTGTCGGTCTTGATTTCGGTGATCTCTCCTGTGTTGGTGTTGGTGAATGTCACCAGATAACTCTCCGGTGAAGGCACTCCAGCCGTGAATCCGGACTCGTCAAGTCCGATGCTGAAATCGTAAAACTTCACCTTGTCCTTCTGGCAGGACGAGATTGCGAGTGCTGTGGCTATCGCCAAGGTAGCAGTAATGATGATTCTTTTCATATACAACAGTTTTAAGGGATTATATTTTTACTTTAAGTTCAAACCCGAAGTACATCGGGGCGTTCAGTTCAGAGTAGGAGCCAATACTTATCTCCGATGGATCCAATGGCCTGGAATTGAAGATGTTATTGACAAAGAACGAAGCGGTCATCTTCGATCCGATCTCCTTGGAGATGTTCAGGTTGAACACAAGGGTCGGAATTGTGTGGCTTACGGTGAAACGGTTAGGAGACTTGATGTCGTACATATACCTGAATGCGGGATCGTCTGCCATGGCCGGGGTGAATTCCGTTATGCGTCCGTCTTCGGCGCTGATGAAGAGTTGCGGCAATTCATCATTGTTGTAGTCATTCCATCCGCGTGTGAAAACATTAAACTGGGAGGAAAGAGTCACCGCGAAACCTATGGCCGGAATATTGTGTGTGACTCTCAATGTAGTAAGGAACTTTTCATAATTTATCCGGCTTACGAAAGGATCGTAGACGGAGACGTTCGTACCTACATGGCTGCCTGACCGCGGCCTGAAGTCAAATGTGTATCCTGCGTTGGCGCTCTGTGTCCTCATCCACGCCCCGTTGAGGAAGAACGATGTCCGAATGGCGTCGAACCTGCCGAGATTCAACTCATATTCAACCCCCGTGTTGTGTTCGTAGCGGGTGTTCATCGGCTTGTAGAAGCGGAAGAACTTCTTGTCGGCGCGTGTGAGGTCAAACGTTGGATTTCCAGAGGCATCGCTTCCTGAGATTGTATATGTCAGGAAAGGAAGAAGGACAAAAGTGTCAAAATCGGAGCCGAATGTGTACCCGTTCCTCATCAACTCATCGTAGAAAGTGATTTTAAGCGAGTAACGGGACGCTATCGTCAGATCGAGACCTACCTCCAGTTTGCGGTTTTTCGCCATCTCAAGTCTGCTGTTGGAAGTGTCGAATATCCTTGTGCTTGCGATAACGATCTTGTCCTGAGGCGACTGGACATCGTTGTTGAACAGGGTCTGGTCGCAGTAGGCATTATTTGGATGCAGATATGAGGCCGTAGGAGCCTTTGCTGTGATCCCGTAGCCTCCTCTAAGATTCAGAACCCGCGGAACAATCTCATAGCTTAGGTTGATTCTTGGAGACAGAGCATCCATACGCTCGACCAAGTCATAGCGGAGTCCGGCGCTCAGGTTGAAGGCTCTGTCCAGGATGACAGTCTTGAAAGAACTCTCGGCAAAAAAGCCGAACTGATTGACAAAAGGAATGTCATAGAGGGGTCTCTCCCGGTAACCTGAGTCCGCGTTGGTGCTGTGTGGCGGCGGTGTTCCTTCAGGGTAAACGAGTCCCCGGCCGAGATTCCCATCAGACTTGAAGTCTATTCCGGCAAGTATGGACGAGCTGGTGGTTCCCCAGGACTTGAACAGGTTCGCTACGATCTTCGCATAGGTGTTCATCTCCCTGCTGTAGAAATCATAATGGGAAAAGTAAGAGTCTGGCATGAAGATGGCGAACGTCCCTGCCTCAACCTGATTCTGGGTGAAATTTGTTATCTTTTCACCGTTGGTGTCGAAATAATCTCTACCCGGGACATTGCTCACGATTGTACCGTCCACCATATTGTTTGTGTACAGAGAGGTGGCGCTGGCGCAGATCTGCTCCTTGAATGAATCCTTCAGCGTGAAACTGTTGGAAAGATCGTACCTTATGGATTTAAGCCATCCGGCATTGGCGCTCCACGTTCCGTTGGTGCTGATGCGGTAGCCGTAGCTCTGCCCTCCGGACGAAAGGCGTGAGCGTAGATCATCCGGGTTGGGATTCCTGGTATCCTTCCCGAATCTCAAGTCCAGTGAACTTGTGCTTGTGAGACGGTTGAAGGTGTTGCTGTATACGGCTTTAAGATTGACTCTTCTGTAGTTGGCGTAGCTCTCGGTTGTCTTGGCGTTGCTGTAGGCATAATCTGTGCTGACGTGAATGCTTCCAGAATGCGGAGCAAGCCTGAATCCTTTTGAAAGAGAGGCCTGATAGATTTTCGGATCCGTCTTGAACCTGAGTGTAAGAGGTTCTGTGCCAGCCTTGGAGTTGATGATGACCGCTCCTGACGTAAGGTCGCCGTATTGCACGGACGGAATGCCTCTGATAACCTCTATCGACTCAATGTTGTCAGTGGAGATGGAACGCACGTCCACGCCCGAATTCGGAACAGAGCCTGCATTGAATGTCGATGTCCCGGCTATTGTTGTCGAGGTCCCGTTCATGGCAGAGCTTATGCCTTCCATGTTGGCATTGTTGGACACAGGAGAACCGTCGATGATTATGGCGGTTCCGAGGCTGTTCATGTCACTTCCGGCAGCGGTGCGGAGGTTGAGGCTCTGTGCGCTGGACAGGCTTGGGTTTGAGATGCTCACCCCTGGCAGCAACTGCATGACATCTCCAAGCGAGCTTGTCAGAGCGTGGTCTATGGCCTGGCGGGATATCGTGGACGCCGTGGACTCGCCTGCCTTGCTGCTTTGAGCCACTATATGGACCTCCTTAAGTCTGAAACTGCTTAGCTCCATCGTGAAATCAAACCGGACTCTGCCGGAGGTTCGCAGAACGACGGTGGAGTCAATGGCGACGTAACCGATCATCTCGATGTGGAGGTCGTACTGTCCCTCATCCAGATTACTGAATGAATAGTCTCCCGCGGCATCTGTGACTGAATAAAGTCCGGTAGGTTTGAGCATGACCACGGCTCCCGCCATAGGGGACGGCTTTCCGTTCTCGATGGTGGTTACTCTGCCGCATAACCTCAGCTTTCCGTCTTTGGGCATGGAGAAACCCTCCTGCCCGAAGGGCAAGAGCAGAAGCAGGAGCGTGATTATTGTTGACAATGCTCTTCTCATCGTGACGTAATTGTCATTCGCTGATCCGTCTTATGCTCTTTGTCAGTTCCTCGCGCAGCCGAGGGTCGCTCTCTTTCTCAAGGAGAGAACGGCACAGGCTTTCCGCGCGTGAAGCGAGAAAAGAATAACGATACCAGCCAAGTGTTTCTGCAATAAGTAGTTTTATGTCATGATCCGAACATCTTGTGTAATACTCTGCAATCGGTTCAAGAGCATCAGCGCGACATTGGTTCCTTTGCGCGCGAATGAAGAGTCTGGCCGATTTCAAGTCTGTAGTCTCGCTTGTGAGATTATCGATGTCGGTCTTAATGGAAGCCGAGTTTGAATCAATGTACTTATAAAGGGACTCTTTCCTGACTTTGGCAATGATTCACCCTACTTGTTTACACCTATGTACGAAGCTTCTTTCAAAGGCACGAAAAGGTGATGCGATTCACCCTGAAAAATCCGCGCTCTTTACAATATATTGATTATCAGAACGTAAGAAAAACGGAATTTTTAGGCTGTCAAAGTCAGGAATCAATGTACTTATAAAGGGACTCTTTGCCTTCTTCGCCTTTCCAGTACGGTGTTGAGCGTACAAGGTCTTTGGCTTTCTCTCCGTCAATGGTGACAAGCAGTGACTTGATGTGGAACAGCACTCTCTTGGATGTCAGAGGGTCAAGGAACAATCGGGCGGCTTTTTCGGCAAGAGCCGGAGACTGATTGTAGGTCGCGAATTTGGCACCGAGCCGCTGAAGAAGCTCATAGTCATCGTCAAGAGCAAGAAGAATGGCCTTGTCGAAGCAGTCCGGGGCGATTTCAGCATTGCCGTCGAATGCGGCGAGCCTTACGATCCCGGAGGCCGCTTCTGTCTGGATCCTTATGAGTTCTTCAGGTGAGATTGATCCGCTTCTTACCAGTTTGCGTATCGCAAGTGCCTTGACATCAGGATGAGCCTCCTTTGCGGAGAGAATTTTTCTCCAATGCCTTTCTGAATATCCTTCTCTTCCCGCCGCGGCGTCCAAGGCACTTATGGATGAATAGTGGAAAGTGGGATCACCGAACAAGTGGGTCTCAAGGTTCCAGATGTTCCGGTAGATGTTACCGGCGCACACTCCTTCTCCGAACAGGCCGGCCATCTCATCGCACCATACGTCCTGAAGTGAGTTGACGGAATGCGCGAGTGCGGCGAGCGTGGAGTTCTTGTCCGAGAACAGGTAATGTGACACGATGTAGTCGTCATTGATGAAGGCTCCATTGAAACAGGCGTCAAAGATGATGAACCTGGATGCAATGCTGTGGGCATCCACGTCCTCAGGGTAGATGTCCATAGAACGGTCGTATAGACTGTCCTGAACTATGAATTTCGGATCGGACGCCTCATCCAGCCACTGGGCGGGAATGCCATAACGATTGATGAAATCGGCTTTGAGTTTGTCCTGGTTCCGTGAAGAACGTACCTTGACACGGAAATAGTTCCGTGCGAGAGACAGCCAACCGTCGGGAGAGGACACGTAAGGTGAACCGTTGAGAAGCTGCATGTCATTGTAGCCGTGGTGATGGAGTATGGCGAGATCCACGCTTGGCTCCGAAAGGCTTGAAAGAAGCCTGTCCTTTACGGATTCATCGAAATCGTAATTGATGAAGTCCAGCCTTCCGTCCCTGCCCTCAATGACCGGGAACTGCTCGTGAAGGGCCTTGTACTCGGCCATCCTTGACACCATTGACTCTGAATTGTAGCCGTGACCCGCGAAAAACAGTACATGATCGATGCCGGCGGATTCTTTTTTTGCCCTTACGGCTTTTCTCAGGAAGGCGTCAATCAGTTCATATTTATGAGCTTCATCCGAAGGCTTTATTCTTGAGGTGTAGATTGAGGAACGGATCCGTTGAGGGGACTCCTCGCTCAAGGAATAGTAGAAGAGTTCCGGTTTTTCGACATCCCTCTTCAGAAAGCGGAACACCAGACCGAAATCATCGTAGAATCGGTCGGACGGCACGCTGGAGCTCTTCCAGTCACGTTGTTGGCTCATCTTGAAGGCAGAACTCAGGTGCTGCGCGTCCCTGATCATGGGAACAGGAATGTCTCCAACGAGCACGGCTCCTTCCAGAGATTCGTTTTTGTAAAGATCCATCAACGCGGCGCGCAGGGAGTCCGGAACACCCCATCTGTCTATGAGCAGGATGCCGCGTTTGCCGTCAAGACGCATACTTGACACGTACTCCTCGATCGCTTCGGAGGCGTGGCTATAGGTAAGCGAATCCGTAACTACGGCGACAGATGTGCGGGCGGAAGGCCTCGCGACGGAAACAAGGCTGCACAACATTGCAGCCAGCACGAGTATCGTGCGATGTCTGAAAATACTACTAACCATAATGACAAATATAATTTTTTTTCATGAAAAAGAAACAATCCGGTGTTGTTTTTTGTTCAGTTTTACTGCCCGGCAGAATCCGCCGCAATCTTCAAACCAACCTCTTCCGCGTACTTCTCCGAGACGAAATTGCCAAAAGAACAGCCAGTGTCGAAAATATAACTTTTCGTTGCGCCATTTACTTCCACAGGAATATAAATGTGCTGGCCTCTGTCGAGAACCACAGCGGCATTTTCCAATCTGTTGAAACCGATACCAAACTGAGCCTCCACCATAAAATCAAGCATCTTCACACTTACGGAGTCTTTCAGATTCGGATATTCTTCTTTCAATAGAAACAAGTCACCACTATTCAGAATTTCACCCATTCTAACATCTGCCTGTGTCTGTGAATATGCCCAATTGTATCCGAGCAGAAAGGAAGCAAGTAGATACAAAAGCCTATTTGCAGTTCTCATACTGATTGTGAATTATCTATTAAACACACGGATAAAGATACAAAAAAAATCGGATGAGCATGAATACGGGCAAGCATATATTCAGTCAACAAAGCTTATCCAGCTCGCTCATCATTGATGGTCTTCGACGATATTGTACCCTGAACTCTTCAATTAGTTCATTTACCGCGGTTCGCCCCTCCTCACACGAATCCCGTAGAGCTTTCATATTGCTGACGATATAACAATATTTACGGCTATCTGCCGGGATGGCTCTCGTTCGGATGTGGTCAATATGCCCTTCAACGATCTTACGCCTTGTGGACGAATCCAGCAGATTGCCATATTTAGCCAAAACCATATAACATTCACCGTTGTAGTCATTATTCCAAGACAAACACTCGGCCAACTGGGGAATCATGTTCTCTTCTGCGCATATTCTGGCGGTATCCTTCTGTGTATGAAAACGGCGCTTTGTTCCAATTCTATGATTCGTTTCCGCAAGCGCTGATTGTCCGCCAAATATTCCTCTTAGGTCATTGTTCTAATGCTTTATTTGAAATGAATTCAAGTGATACTACAACATTCCTGTAGAGTGTTTATCCATAAGAATATCCGGCCTTTCTGGAAGAGAAAGTACCGAAACGCGTCAAGGCGTTAGTTGGAATTGGCCCTATTTGAAATTATGCCATCGAAATTCTCGATTGTCCACGAAATCAGGGCATCAAGGTGGGGAAGGAGGCTGCGCTCGCGGTCTGTCAATGAATACTCTACTTTGGGAGGGACCGCCGGGTATAACTTTCTGAAAATGAGACCATCTTCTGTGAGCGTCTTGAGCGTGGCAGTCAGCATTTTTTGAGAAATGTCAGGGATGCGGCGGTACATGTCATTGAACCGCAATATACCATGCTGTTCAAGAGTATATAGAACTAACATTGCCCATTTATCGCCGATGCGGGAGAGTATGTTGCGGAGGGGACATTTGGGAAAGGTCGCATCCTGAATTGTCTATCTATCCATAAATTTGCGTATTCCTCTGCAAAAGTAACATAAATTCACGACGAATCGGCCGCTTCTGAAGAGAAACGACCGACAATAGTATTTCAAAATACTATTTGCAAAGTGCCTGTGCAAGAGCATCTACACCTTCTGCGCCAGGCAGGGTCGGATATGCGGCTTTAAGTTGTGCGGCGAATGTCGCAGCATCAGGATGAGATTCAAGGAGTTCACGGACTTTGGTAAGATAGGATATTTGCAGGTGAGCCCCAAAAACAAATTATAGGTTATTCCCCGAAAACTCTTAAATTTGCAGATGATTGATAATGAATGGCAGAAAGTAGTTGAAAGTGGATCCGATAGAATGGGCGGCGGCATTTGAAAACATAATCGATTAAGTGGAGCAAGAAGAAAACCTTGCTTGCGGAATGAGGAACTGAATGGCGAACGCCGGCCGAGATTAACCCAAGAGTATTTTTCGATTGACTATGAATAAAGAAGATTTCCAGATTCGTTACAAATTGTTAAAGTTGGACGGGCCGACGATTGACAGAATCCGTCAGATGGCGGAGGGGGAAGACCGGGATGCCCGATATGGTTTAGGACGATATTTGTATGTGGTACGTCCGGAGGAGGATGGGGGAGACCGCGCTTTTGAGTATCTTCAGAAGGCGTATGCCCAAGGACAGTCGGATGCCGTCGCTGCTTACACAGAAGGATGTCTCACAAAATACGCGTCTGAAATGGAGAAAGTCCATATTCCTGCCTTTGATGCTGATGACGAGGATGTGGATTCTGATGAAGATGACTATCCGGACGACGACGGTCGTTTTGATGCCTATGCGTAACTTTATTGATGGATCTATGAATATCTTCCGGAAAATCAAGTTGTCGGCCCGGTATGCCAAAGCGGTGTACCTTGTGTCAGCGGCATATTCATTCACCGCTGCCGGACTGTGCGTCTTTGATCCTACCTTGACTCCCACATTCGTTCTGCTGAAGCTGCTGTTTATCCCTGTCATCTGGTATTTGTTCAAGTCCTTCCAGAGAGGGCAGACCATCTATTTCTATCTGAATCTGGGAATCAGCAGAACTGAATATTATTCTATTCCGTTTGTTGTTGACTTCGTGGTCTTCGTTGCGCTATTAACCTTTTCAATATGTGTTGGCAATGTCATCAGATAGGATAAATAGAATGCTTGTTGACAGCGTGCACCTTGAATTCGGAAAACTAACGGTGCTTCAAAGCGCTTTCGTCACATCGGAACGCGGCAGGGTGACGGGTGTCCTGGGGAGGAACGGTACGGGAAAATCGTGCCTGTTCAAATGTATTATGGGAGGCATAAAGCCACAGAACATCTTCGTAAGGTTCAACGATGAGCAAAGTACTGACTATGGGCATATCGGCGACAGGGTCAAGTACCTTCCGCAGAATCTCTTCATGCCGCCGAGGATGACCTTGGACGAAGCCTTCAGACTGTATGATGTTGAATATGACGGCTTGGTGTCGTTTGATCCCAAGTTCCATACCTTTCAGAAGAAACAGTTTCGGGAATTATCCGGTGGCGAGGCTCGTGTCGCTGAAATGTTCATCATCATCAAGTCACCCTCTGATTTCTGCATCCTGGACGAACCTTTCTCCAACATCGCCCCTATTCATGTCGAGAAGATGCAGTCGCTGATCCGGGAGGAGAAAGCAAATAAAGGGATCATCGTATCTGACCATTTGTACGAAGCGATCATTCAGGTTTCAGACAACTTATTCCTGCTCCGTGACGGTTACACATTCCCCGTCAGATCAAGAGAAGACCTGACAAGGCATGGGTATATTCGATAAGCTGTTCACTGATCGGATCCGTCCCTCTACTTCGCGAAGACCATCTCGTCCAGCAGGTGGCCGGCGCCGGCGAGCTTGTCTATCGTGAACAGGACATAGCGGATGTCAAGCGAGATGTTGCGGCAGTAGTCCGGGTCGAAGGCGATGTCACTCATCGTGCCTTCCCAGACGCGGTCAAAGTTGATGCCTATCAGGTTGCCGTCCTCATTTATTACAGGGCTTCCCGAGTTGCCTCCTGAAGTGTGATTGGTGGCGATGAAGCAGACAGGGACGGTCTGTCTTCCGTTTGCTCCGGGGATCGCCCATCTTCCATAGTCCTTCGCTGCATAGATGTCGCGCAGTCTCTGAGGAATGTTATAGTCGAAAATCTCAGGATTGTCCTTTTCCATTATTCCCTCAAGGGTGGAAAGCGGCTTGTAGTAGGCCCCGTCCGCAGGGGAGTAGCCGCCGATGTTTCCGTAAGCCACTCTCAGGGTGAGGTTCGCGTCCGGGTAGAAAGCCTTTTCAGGTTCAAACTCCATCTGTCCTCTCATGTAATCCCTGTAAAGGAGTGTAATCTCCTGGCTCAGACGCTTTTCGGAAGGATACACATCGCTTGTGTACCATTTCCTGAACTCATTCGCGAACCTTACCGCAGGGTCGGCGTACATGGCGGCGGAATCCGAAGCCTCAAGCTTCGCGACCTTTTCAGCATCAGCGAAAAGCGATCCGCCGAACAGGGCGTCCGCCCAGCCGCTTACGCTTCCGTACTTCACCAGCTCTTCTTTAAGATATTCAGGATGAGACTCTTCCGGGATATCGTTGATGAAAGCGCCCATGACGGACACGAAGGATTCTTTGTCTATAGGAAGATAATAGTCCTTGAAGAATGACTCGGACATGGATGCTGCCTTTCCCTTGCCGCCGCCGGCAATTTCCTTCGCCGCCGATGCCGCGAACCTGCAAAGCTCCACCGTGGCCGCTGTCTCGTTGTAATATTCCTTGGCGAATGAATATGGCTCCAATGCCTTATACAATGAATCCAGGCGCGGAAGGATGGAACTGTATTCCGTCCCTTGGGCCCAGCGGGCAAATCTCCTCTCATATTCCTGCTTCGCGGCGACAGTGCCCAGGCGGTTGATTCCCTTCATCTCTCCCTGCCATTTCTTCCACGCGTTGGCCACGCCGGCGTTCTTGGAGGAGTACTGGATTCTGACCTTCTGGCTTTGGGACATGTATTTTCTCTGTGCGTCGAGCCTCATTGTCCTCAGGGCGATCTTAGCGGGATCGGAAATCTCCGACACGTATCTCACGCCTTCCGACATGATGTACTCCTGTGTCTTCCCCGGGAATCCATACACGAATGTGAAGTCGCCTTCCCTGACGCCTCCGAGAGAAATCCTGAAGAACCTCTTAGGGGTGTAGGGGATGTTGTCCTTTGAATATTCCGCAGGATTGTTGTCCTTGTCGGCATAGATGCGGAAGATGGAAAAGTCTCCTGTGTGGCGCGGCCACATCCAGTTGTCGGTGTCCCCTCCGAACTTTCCGATTGACGAAGGCGGCGCTCCTACCAGGCGGATGTCGCGGTACACGCGGTAGAGGAAAAGGAAATACTGGTTGCCGTAATATATCGACTCGACAGAGGCTTTAAGTCCCTTCCCATCGGCGGTCACCTCCTTTATCAGGCTTTTGGAGTTGGCTTTCACCACGGAGTCCCTTTGAGATTCGCTGAATCCAGGAGCGCATCCCTCGAGAATCCTTGAAGTCACATCCTCCATCCGTTCCAGGAAGCTGACTGTGAGTCCTTTGTTCGGAAGCTCTTCCTCACGGCTCATCGCCCAGAATCCGTCACGCAGATAGTCGTGTTCCACGCTGCTGTGCCTTTGAATCTGACCGTAGCCGCAGTGATGGTTGGTAAGAAGCAGTCCCTCGGGGGAAATGACCTCACCGGTACATCCGCTTCCGAAAAGTACGACAGCATCCTTCAGAGAGGCCTGATTCACGCTGTAGATGTCCTCGGCGGAGAGCTTGAACCCTTTGCTCTGCATGTCCCCGATGCGCTCTGCGATAAGTGACGGCAGCCACATTCCCTCATCGGCGGAGGCTGTGGTTTCCGTAAAGATTCCCAGCGACAAGGTTGCGACCACCGCGCCGAGAGTGTTCCTGAAAAATCTTTTGTTTGTCATGCGGTTATGATTTTGATTCATAATATTCAAAATTTCCCCTAAATTACCGCATAAAATTCTGATTGGCAAACTTCCTTGGCACATTTAGTAATCCTTAAAAAAAGAACTTGGTAATATTTGATTGTCTTTTCGGTCTATATGTCTTTTCTCATCAGTCATGTGCCACCGGCACACTCCTTCTTCCAAAAGACATCTATCCTCG
>OHJE01000291.1_pt1 | contig 27230 bp, 26 predicted proteins | sample 1568491 | NCBI WGS metagenome assembly OHJE01 (sample SAMEA3879609, study PRJEB24766) | human gut metagenome | biome: human-associated habitat; feature: feces | place: USA | collected 1985/1987
ACCGGATGACTACTTCAGAACTTTTGACTGCTTTGATATTTTAAAGGATATGAAGCATCCGGAGAGAAAATAAGACTTCATTCTGCAAGAGGAGTGTGTCATGTGTATTGATGAATTGAGGTTTGAAGCTGCAAAAAACAGAGTGATCGGGATAAACAGGGAGCGTCAGGGAATCGGGACGCTCTCAGAGAAAACGGTACATGCCGTTTTGAAAAATTATTATGCGCCGGATACGGATATGCACGAAATCCCAATCGAAAATTTTGTGGCGGACATTTTTACGGGGACCGAGATCATTGAGATACAGACACGCTCCTTTCAGGTTATGCGGAGAAAACTGGATGCGTTCTTAAAAATCTATCCGGTCACGATCGTCTATCCGATCCCGCATGTCAAATGGCTTTCGTGGATCGATGAGGAGAGTGGCGAGATGTCACCGAAGCGCAAGTCCCCCAAAAAAGGAAATCCGTATGTGGCATTTAAAGAATTGTATAAAATACGTCCGTTTTTAAAAAATGAAAACTTAAGATTTCGGTTTGCACTGATCGATATGGAGGAGTACCGTCTGTTAAACGGCTGGAGCAAAGATAAAAAGAAAGGCAGTGAGCGCTATGACCGGATCCCGGTGCAGTTTGTGGAGGAAGTCTGTATTGAGAGACGGGAAGATTATATGCAGTTTATCCCATTTGACCTGCCGGAACCTTTTACTACGAAAGATTTTTCAAAATCTGCAAAAATTCCGTTGTCGCTTGCACAGACTGTGCTTCTGATTCTGACGGATTTAGAAATCGTGGACAGAGTGGGAAAACAGGGGAATAGTTACCTGTATAAAGTCTGTGAGATATAAGAAAAAGGGTATCTGGATTTTAATAGTTACTCACGATCAGTCTGCGCCGGAACACGGAATCCATATGATCGAGTGTATGTCTTGCCTGGGAATAGCGGTTGCGGTTGGTATGGATGACATAAAACTGGTGTGCACCCCGGTATTTTTCGCGCAGAAAAAATGGTATCTTAATGGAATCTGATTTTCAATCAATAACTGTGCCGCCTGATCACTGATCCGCTCATTGGTTGTGCGGCATAACTCTATATCTTTGTCAAGATGTTTTGTATCTTTTCCTAATATAAGTGCTTTTCCCATAGTTTCTTCCCCTTTTTCAAAAAACTATCATATACGATAACTTTTGTCAAACATACTTTTATTTTTGCAGAAATTGTGGTATGTTATTAAAGTTAGACGGAAAAGCTTGTCTTAAAGGATTAGAAAGGTAATTATAATTATGAAGAAAAAAGTAGTAGTATTAATGCTTTGTACGATGATGGCAGTCACTGCACTCGGATGCGGCGGGAAGAAGAATGATACCGCAGAGGGGACAGAGGCTGCAGAATCAGTAAACAGCACGGAAACAGCAGAAGGAACAGAAACAGTGGAATATGAGAGTACTTCTTATGATCTGGATCCTTCCGATTATGTGACACTCTGTGATTACAGCAAGGTTCCGGTTACGATCACAGGCGATTATGATGTGGATGACCAGGATGCAAAAGATTATTTTGAGCAGATGTTTTCTTATTACGGACCGTTCTACGTTGCAGATGATACCAAAACAACCGTTGGAGATGGTGATATCGTAAACGTGGACTATGTTGGAAAATTAGACGGAGTGGCATTTGATAATGGAAGTGCCGAGGATCAGAATATCGATGTGGACAATAACTGTTCCGCAGGAAGCCAGTCAAGCTCCTTTATCGACGGCTTTACAGATGATCTGAAAGGTGCATCTGTCGGTGATGTTATTGACAGCGATGTGACATTCCCGGATAACTATGGCAATGCAGACCTTGCCGGAAAACAGGTTGTATTCACATTTACCGTCAACTCAATCCAGAAAGAGATGACACTCGATGATGTGGATGACGATTTTGCACAGAAACAGTTTCAGGCTGACACAGTAGATGATATGTATGCACAGATTAAATCATTCCTTGAAAATCAGGCCAGCAGCAATAAGGACAGTGACACTTACACAGCAGTGCAGGAGTACCTGTTAGAAAATTGTAAAGTGGATATCCCGGAAGATTATCTGACAGCCCGTGTCAATGATTATGAGAAACAGTATGTACAGAATTACTGTAATGGGGATGCATCCAAACTTGAGGATTACGTCAGCAGCCAGTACAACATGACACTTGATGAGGTGCGTCAGGAGTGGAAATCAGGCATGGAGAAAAATATTTCCATGGAGTTTATCACAGGTGCGATCGCAGCAAAAGAGGGCACCGAGCTTGACGAGGACGGATTTTCTTCTTATGTGCAGACTCTGATGAGCAATAACAGTCTGTCATCTGAAGACGATTTATATAAGAACTATGGATACGGTGATGCAGCTTATGGTGAAAAATATTTAAGACAGGTCTATGTTGATAATCTTGCATTGCAGTCTGTCAAAGATAATGCGGATGTGACTGTGGAAGCTCCGGCGGAGACAGAGAGTACTGAGGGCACAGAGAGTGCAGAACCGCAGGAAGCTGTCGACGCTGCCGAGACAGAAACAGCAAATTAATCAAATAAATATCCCAAAAGAAGACCAAAGAGATGGGGATTGGAGGATTCAATTATGGATATGGTAAATGTAAGGGATTTATTCCGGAAACAGGAAGAATATGTGGATCAGACCGTGACGATCGGTGGATGGGTGCGGAGCATCCGTAATTCCAAAAATTTTGGATTTATCGTGGTAAACGATGGAACATTTTTTGAGCCGGTTCAGGTCGTATATTCCAATGTTTTAGAGAACTTTGATGACGTTGAAAAGTTAAATGTCGGTGCAGCGATCATCGTGACAGGTAAACTTGTTGCGACACCGGGAACCAAGCAGCCGTTTGAGATCCAGGCAGAGCAGATCGAGATCGAGGGTGTTTCCACACCGGATTATCCGCTTCAGAAAAAGAAACACAGCTTTGAGTATTTAAGAACGATCTCCCACTTAAGACCGAGAACAAATACATTTGAGGCAGTTTTCCGTGTGCGTTCCCTGATTGCATATGCAATTCACAAATTTTTCCAGGAGAGAGATTTTGTATATGTACACACACCACTGATCACAGGAAGCGACTGTGAGGGTGCCGGAGAGATGTTCCAGGTAACAACATTGGATATGAACAATCTTCCGAAAAATCCGGACGGAACTGTGGATTATTCCAAAGATTTCTTTAATAAGCCGACCAACCTTACCGTAAGCGGACAGTTAAACGGTGAGACTTATGCGATGGCATTTAAGAACATCTACACATTTGGACCGACGTTCCGTGCAGAAAATTCCAACACGACCAGACATGCAGCAGAGTTCTGGATGATCGAGCCGGAGATCGCATTTGCAGATCTTGAGGATGATATGGAACTGGCTGAGGCTATGCTGAAGTATGTGATCAACTACGTACTTGAGAATGCACCGGAAGAGATGAACTTCTTCAACTCTTTCGTTGATAAAGGACTTCTTGACAGACTTCATAATGTAGTGAACTCTGACTTTGCACGTGTAACATACACAGAAGCAGTAGAGATCCTTGAGAAAAATAATGATAAGTTTGATTATAAAGTATCCTGGGGATGCGACCTTCAGACAGAGCATGAGCGCTATCTGACAGAGCAGGTATACAAACGTCCTGTATTTGTAACAGATTATCCGAAGGAGATCAAAGCTTTCTATATGAAGATGAACGAAGATGGTAAGACAGTAGCAGCAGTAGATTGTCTTGTACCGGGAATCGGAGAGATTATCGGAGGAAGCCAGAGAGAGGATGATTATGACAAACTTCTCGGAAGAATGAAAGAACTTGGACTTAAGGAAGAGGATTATGGATTCTACCTTGATCTGAGAAAATATGGTTCTACAAGACATGCCGGATTCGGACTTGGATTCGAGAGATGCGTAATGTATCTGACAGGAATGTCCAATATCCGTGACGTCATTCCATTCCCAAGAACAGTAAACAACTGCGAACTGTAATAATGTAAAGAAATTTCAGAGTGTTATTCACACATGGAAAGTAAAGTGTGTGAATAACACTCTTTTTTTCTGCCTGTTATGTGAATAACCTTTCATGCCAAATAGAAAATTTAACATTTCATCCATTAAATTAAATGGAACTTTAATAAAATTTTCGCTATTTAACATAGATTTAACATAACTTCACAGAGTTTTTTATAAAGCCATGATAATCTCGGATATGTAAAGAAGAAAAAAACACTGCGTTTGAAAAACAGATGCAAGACAGTGATTTGTAATTGAAAACAGACATGAGAGAGGATCTGGAGGAAGAAAAATGAAGGAAAACATACAGATTGTTTTCGGGCTGCTTGGTGGCCTGGCGGTTTTTATCTATGGAATGAACATGATGAGTGAATGTCTTCAGAAAGCGGCAGGAGAAAAAATGAAGAAAATCCTGTCACTTTTAACGAGAAATCCTGTAATGGGAGCACTTGCGGGAATGCTTGTTACAGCCGTACTGCAAAGTTCAAGTGCAACGACGGTTATGGCGATTGGTTTTGTAAGTGCAGGACTGATGACACTGCCACAGGCAATTTCTATTATTTTTGGTGCCAATATCGGTACAACAATGACAGCACAGCTGATTGCATTTAAGTTGAGTGACTACATTTATGCAATCATTTTTATTGGATTTATCGTATATTTTATCTCTAAATCAGAACGTGTAAAAAATATTGGTATGACGATTTTTGCGTTCGGTTTACTGTTCCTTGGAATTGAGACGATGGGAACAGTTATGAAACCATTAGCATCAAGCCCTGTTTTCACAGAACTGATCGGCAAAGTGGCAGACATTCCAATCCTTGGAGTTGCTGTTGGTGCATTAATGACTCTTGTAGTACAGAGTTCCAGTGCTACAATCGCAGTGCTCCAGAATTTTGCGGCTCAGCCGGGAGCTGATGGAGTGACAAGTATCATCGGTCTGGCAGGTGCAATTCCGATTCTTTTCGGTGATAACATCGGAACAACGATCACAGCACTTCTGGCAAGTATCGGTCAGCCGAAGGATGCGAAGAGAACAGCACTTGCACACTGCATCTTTAATATTTCGGGATGCTTCCTGTTTATCTGGTTCGTAAAACCACTGGCAGCATTTATACAGTATATTTCCCCTAAGGGACCGGAGATTGAAGTGATTTCGAGACAGATTGCGAATACGCATACATTTTTCAACCTTGTGATGACGCTGATCTGGGTACCGCTTGTTGGAGTTATGGTGAAAATCGTAATGCGTCTGATCCCGGACGGAGAAGTGAAAGAAGTCAATGCAGTGCAGCCAAAATTTCTTGATAACAAACTGATCAGTCAGCCTACAGTTGCATTACAGCTTGCAGTAAGAGAATTGATGAATTGCGGAGAGCAGGTAGGCGTGATGCTGAAAAAGGCAGCAGAAAAGATTGATAGTGGAGATGGTGCTTCTGTTGAAGAATTTGTAAAGAGTAGAGAAGTGACAGCTGAGCTTACAGGAAAGATCACAGATTATCTTGCAGAAATGGCAGCGGCCGGAGTTATGACAGAGCAGCAGGCGGCAAGAGCAGCAGAGCTTCAGTATGTATTGATCGATATTGACAGAATCAGTGAACTTACGAAAAATGTCGCTGTTTCCATGCAGACAGAAAAGCTTGTGAAAAAGGACAAGAAGAGTGCAAAAGAAGAAAGAGTACAGTTCTCACAAGAAGCATCAAAGGATATACAGAAGAGCATGGAACTTGTCAGTGAAATGTACAACATGGTCATGAAAATGGTTAATAACGAAGAGGCAAATGAGGCTGAAAACCTTGTCAAGATGAAAGAAAAGATCCGCAAGATGGACGGAGATATCAGAAAAGGACATATTAAACGTGTACACAAAGGAAAATGTAAGGCAGGACTTACGGCTGCATTTAATGAGATTCTACATAACGTGGAGAGAATCGGAAACAGCTGTGTGAATCTGGCAGATGCGGCAGAGGACGGAGTGAGATTCAGCACATTTTTAAGAGAGATGGAGTAGAGAACTTTATTATGAGCAGGCAAACTTTCAATAGAAGAGAGTTTGCCTGTTTTCTTTATTAAATAAGAGTTGGTGCCTATTCATGGAAATCCTTTTGATTTTATGCTGATAAAAGAAGAAAAACTGTGCTAAAATAGTTGAGACAACAAGAAAGAACAGTTATAATATTAATCTGTTGATAGAGAGAAAAAGGTAACTTTTACTAATATAGGAAGGAAGTAGTAAATGAAGATAGAATTACCAAAGAAGGTATTATTTATCATTAATAATCTGCAACTTGCAGGATATGATGCATTTGCAGTAGGTGGCTGCGTGAGAGATTCTATTTTGGCGAGAAAACCGCAGGACTGGGATATCACAACGTCGGCAAAACCAGAAGCAATCAAGGAAATATTTCGCCGGACGGTTGATACAGGAATAGAACACGGAACAGTTACCGTAATGATTGGCAAAGACAGTTATGAGGTGACGACTTATAGAATTGACGGTGCATATGAAGATAGCCGTCATCCGAAGGAAGTCCACTTTACCAATTGTCTGGAAGAAGATCTTCGCAGAAGAGATTTTACGATCAATGCGATGGCATATAATGATGATGTCCGGCTGGTAGATGTGTTTGGTGGAATGCAGGATTTGAATCATCATCTGATCCGTTGCGTTGGAGATCCGAGGGAAAGATTTTCAGAAGATGCACTTCGTATCCTTCGTGCGGTACGCTTCTCAGCACAGCTGGATTTCCCGATTGAACCTGATACTGCCAAAGCAGTGAAGGAGCTCGCACCAAACCTTAAGAATATCAGTGCAGAACGTATTCAGACAGAGCTTGTGAAACTTCTGACGTCTCCACATCCGGAGCGCATTCAGGATGCCTGTGAACTTGGAATTACAAAGGTGGTCTTTCCAGAATGGGACGCCATGGTAGGAGTAAAACAGAATACAATACATCATAAGTACGATGTGGCAGAGCATACACTTCATACATTGAAGCATGTGAAGAGAGATAAATACCTTCGTCTTACAATGTTGTTCCATGATATGGGAAAACCGGCAATGAAGACAACAGATGAGAAAGGAAACGATCATTTCAAAGGACATGCTCTAGAAAGCGAGAAAATTGCCCGAACAGTTTTGAAGCGGTTAAAATTTGACAATGAGACGATTCGCATTGTAACGAAGCTGGTCTGCTATCATGATTACCGGATGGAAGCAACACCGGCGAATGTACGTCGTGCAATGAATCGGATCGGTGTCGAATTATTCCCATACTATCTCGCAGTGCGTCTTTCAGATGCAAAATCACAGAGCACTTACATGAGAAGGGAAAAGATTGAAAATATCGTAGAGATACGAAATCTTTACAAACAGATCCTGATGGAGAATCAGTGCGTGACTCTTCGACAGCTTGCGGTGAGCGGAAGAGAATTGATGGAACTGGGGATGAAGCCGGGACGCGAACTCGGTGCAATGCTCAGTGAACTGCTGGAATATGTGCTGGATGATCCGGAACGGAATACGAAAGAGAATCTCTGTAAGTACGTGAAAGAAAAAATGGAAAAAGAAAAGTAGGAAATGCCGGAAGAAAAAGAGAATACTCAGGTTGTCCCTTTCATACATTAGAAAGAAATCGTTGTCGGTTGCTGTTAAAACCGACAGTAAAAAGTCTGGTAACTGGAAAAGAATAACAATCCAGGTCAATGGGACAGGGGGCAGCCATGAGAGAATATGAGATGGAAGTACTGGAAAAGTACGAACTTGAAGTGAATAGCACCCGGCGGATCAGAGGTGCATTTTATTGCGATACAAAAGAAGGGACGATGCTTCTGAAAGAGACAAAGATCTCGGAGAGGCGCGTCCCTTTATTGTATCTTATTTTAAACCGATTAGAAAAGCAGGGATATCTGGTGGATACACCTGTGTTCAGTAAAGAAGGGGATCTGGTTCAGAATTCCAGAGATGGAACAAGATATTTGATGAAAAAATGGTATCCGGGGGAAGAGTGCAATCTGAAGAGAGAGGAAGATATTTTCCGGGCAGCAAGAAAACTGGGAGAGCTTCATCTGGGATTTCAGTGGTATGAGCCGGACTTGCAGGAGAAAGAAATATTTCAGAAATTCCAGAAAGAAGAGGTGCAGGAAATCCCACAGAATACACCGCAGTCAGTTTGTGAAGAAAAGAAAATTGACTGGACAAAGTTGTCACCATTGTTAAGTAAAAATCCATTGGAAGAAATGAAACGTCGTAACAGGGAAATGAAAAAAGTGCGGTCATTTATCAGAAAACGGGTTGCAAAAAATGAATTCGAATCCTATTATCTGAAGCATTATGAAGAAATTGCATGGCAGGCAGAAAAGGTGACAGAGCAGATAGAACGGTCTGGTTGTCGGAATCTATATGAAAGAAGTATATGGGAAAGGAAAATGCTTCATGGAGATTATAATTATCATAATGTCATGATCCTTCCGGAAAATGAGGTGATAACAAACTTTGAGCGGATGAGAATCGGAATACAAGTAGATGATCTATATTACTTTTTGAGAAAAGTAATGGAAAAATACCATTGGAAACAAAAAACAGGACAAAATATATTAGAAGCATATGAAAGCGTACGGCAATTAAAACCAGATGAAAGAGAGTATCTTTGCCTTCGACTGGCCTATCCGGAAAAGTTCTGGAAGACAGCAAGTGCTTATTCCAGATCAAATAAAGCATGGCTTCCGGAAAAGAGTGTAGAGAAGCTGCAGACAGCAGTAGAGCAGACGAAGGAGAAAGAAGTATTTTTGAGAGAGGTCTTCGAATAAAAAAAGCTCCGCAAACCGCGGAAAATGTGGATTTATCTTGACAAACAACAGGGAAACCGTTATAACAGTACATAAGGGTTTGAGGCAAGTTATCGTGCAGACTTGTAACCTGAATAAATAAAACTAGGAATAGAATTGTATTTGAGTACAATAAAGGAGGACATAATCCATGAACAAAACAGAATTTATTGCAGCAGTAGCTGAAAAGGCAGAGATTTCCAAGAAAGATTCCGAGAAAGCATTAAAGGCATTTGTTGATGTTGTAACAGAGCAGCTGAAAGCAGGAGATAAAGTACAGCTTGTTGGATTTGGTACATTTGAAGTCAGCGAGAGAGCAGCAAGAGAAGGAAGAAACCCACAGACAGGAAAAACTATGACAATTGCAGCTTGCAAGGCTCCTAAATTCAAAGCTGGAAAAGCATTAAAGGACGCTATCAACTAGTTCAGGGGATTTTGTAGAAGAATATATGAGACTGGATAAGTTTTTAAAAGTCTCCCGTCTGATCAAGCGAAGAACTGTAGCAAACGAAGCCTGTGATGCAGGACGTGTGCTGGTGAATGGAAAGACGGCGAAAGCATCTGTGAAGGTAAAGCCGGGAGATGTGATCGAGATTCAGTTTGGAACGAGAACCGTTAAGGTTGAGGTTCTTGAACTGCAGGAGACAACAAAAAAAGAAGAAGCAAAGGACTTATTTAAATACCTGTAAAGTCTGTCAGACAACAGGAATGTATAAGTCGATCAATGGTTATTGTTTTCAGTAATCTTAGAAAGGCAGGGAATATTTTACAAAGTGAGATATTCCCTGCCTTTCTGTATGCTATACGATAAAGCATCTTTGGACGCACATATATAAAACCCTTATCTGTCAGGAATAAGTATAAAAGCTCTGACATATATATAGAAAAGTACAGGGAACTGTTATCTGATTCCAGTAATATACTGTGGAGTATGCCAGAGAAGAGGGAGGTGCAGCGGATGGAGGAACAGCAAAAGACTGTAAAGGCTCATAAGCTGGTGGTTAATAACCGGAAGACAAGTATGGTGACAGGTGTTCTGGATGTATTGTCTTTTGATCTGAATGAGATTCTTCTGGAAACAGAGCAGGGAATGCTGTTAGTAAAAGGAACAGACTTGCATGTGAACCGCCTCAGTGTGGAAAAGGGAGAAGTAGATTTGTCGGGAACAATAGACAGTGTTTCATATTCTAATATTTCACAGGCAAAGAAACAGGAAGAAAGCTTTTGGACAAAGATGTTCAAGTGAGGAAGAAAGAAGATGCTAAATATAAAAAAAGAACTGCTTGTTTTCTTCTGTGCCTGTCTCACAGGTGTGAATGTCCGGGCTGGGTACGAGATCCTGATTTTCTTAAGGAAAATGATAATACATAATAATCTGGTGAAAGGAATTGAGGATCTGTTCTACTGGATATTTATGAGTGCATATATTTTCTCACAGATATATGCAACTATGTATGGTAGTATCAGATGGTATTTTCTACTAGGTCTTGTATTTGGCGTTGCCGTTATTCAGAAACTGATTGCGTCTGGAGAAAAAATACACAAAAAAACAAGGAAAAACCTTGAAATTATTAGAAAAAACAGATAGAATGTTGATAATTGGGAAGTTTATAGGGAAGACTCCGTCAGTGAAGGCAGGATGGATTTCCCGGTAACGTTAAGAGTGTATTATTTTAGGGTGAATTTTAGATGGCAAAGAAAAAAAGAGTGACTGGACGGCGCAGCCATACAAAGCAGAGACGTCCGAGTCCGTACAAAAGAAGCGTTCTTATGATTTTGTCAGTATTGTGTCTTCTTTCCGGTGTGCTGGGAGTGAATGCAGTAAAGCTTCATGCAAAGAATACAGCGTATAAACAGCAGGAAGCAGAACTGAAGACACAGATCAAAAGTGAGCAGGCAAGAGCAGAAGAGATCAAAGAATACGAGCAGTATGTACAGACAGATGATTACATGAAAGAGATCGCAGAAGATAAGCTGAATCTTGTTGATCCGAATGAAATTGTGTTTAAACCAATCAAGTGAATAGTAACCGAATCTGCAAAGCCAGTGAAAGACGGATACAGAATTTTACGAAAGATAACTCCGGGAGAGAAAGTTCTCCTGGAGTTTTTCTTTTTTTACGCGAACAACGAGCCAAAGTCCGTGCCTGCACGAGACCTTGGAGACTGTCGTGATAACTTGAGAAACTTGCGGAGCGTGTTTCTCACAGTTTGAGTAACGAGGGGGGATGGAAATGGAAAATGGACAGGTATTACATAGTAGTCCGTATGTGGAACAGATTGATAAGTTTGCAGTTTCATTAAAACAGTTAGCGAAAACATTTTTGAAGTTAGAAGAAAAAAAGCAGACATTCTCAGAAGAAGAGATTGATGAAATGTTTGCCTGCGTAAGAGAAGAAGTGTGTGAAAAATGTGAGAAAAACAGTTGGTGCTGGGGTGAAAACTATATTCAGATGTATCAGATGGGATACGAGATTCTTGCAGCAGTGGATCAGTATGGAAATGAACTGGATGCAGAGACAAAAAGAAAACTGATGCAGCGCTGCATTATGGCTCCGCGGTTTTATCGGGGGATGCTTGACAGTTTTCACGAAGCAAGACAAAATATGATCTGGATCAATCGTATCGCAAGAAGCCGGGAAGGATGTGCAGCCCAGCTTGATCTATTTGCAGATATGCTGCAAAATGTGGCGAAAAATCTGGAAGACAGCATATTTACAGATGAAAGGTTGGGGAAACGGATCTTATCTCAATTAAAGAGAAAAGGAATACGTGTACTTTCCATGCATTTTCTTGTGAATGGAGAAGGAAAATATGAATTGCATCTGACGATGCGTACCTGGAAATCGGAAAAGATTCCGGTGAAAAGTCTGGCAGGGACTCTGAGTAATCTGACAGGAAGAAGATTGATTCCGGGAAAAGAGGGAGCGCAGCTGATCGGAACGGATTATACAACAGTGGTCTTCCGAGAAGGACCATCCTATTACACAATGTCCGGGATAGCAAGAATCGGAAAAGGCTGCAGTAATATTTCAGGGGACAGTTTCACGATGATGGATCTTCCGGGTGGTAAAAGGGGAGTTGCATTGTCAGATGGCATGGGATGTGGGCAGGCTGCCTGTCGGGAAAGCACACTTGTGATAGAACTTCTCGAAGAACTTTTGGAAGCGGGATTCCCGGAAAAGACTGCGATCCAGATGATCAACACAACACTGGTCTGCGGAAGAGAAGAAATCCATTACTCTACGATCGACCTTACAGTGTTTGATCTGTATACAGGGGAATGCGAATTGATCAAGGCAGGCGCATCCTCAACTTTTATTCGAAGAAAGGATCAGATTGAGCATCTGACATCGACAAGCCTGCCAATCGGAGTGATGAATTCACTTGAAATAGATTCAGTGAAACGGCAGTTGACGGATGGGACGTATGTGATCATGCTGACAGACGGAGTGCTGGATGCACTTCCGGTAGGAGAGCAGGACTTCCTTCTTGAAACAATCATAAAAGGAACGGAAATACGAAATCCAAAGGAACTGGCCAGACACATTTTACAGCAGGTACTTAACTGGACAGGAAAAGAACCGGAGGATGATATGTCAGTTTTGGTTGCAGCTTTGTGGAAATGCAGAAAGTAGCCATTGACATAGAAGTAACCGTTAACGTATAGTTGAGGTATGATGGATAAAAGATTAGAAAAGATTGAAAGCTATATCAGACAATATCATATGATAGAAAAAGGAGACAGGATTGTCATAGGTGTATCGGGTGGCGCAGACTCTGTATGTCTGCTGATGGCACTTTGTTCATTGCAGGAAAAGCTGGGATTCCAGGTGCTTGTCTGCCATGTGAATCATGAACTGCGCGGAGAGGAGGCTGCACAGGATGAGGCATATGTGGAAATGCTTTGTCATAAAATGCAGGTTCCTTTTTTTGCATTTCATGAAAATGTGGAATTAATTGCAAAAAAGCGGAAAGAATCATTGGAGGAAGCAGGCAGATATGTGCGAAGACAGGCATTTGAACAACTCTGTAGAGAACAGGGCGGGACAAAGATTGCAACAGCGCATCATAGTAATGACAATGCAGAAACAATGCTTCTTAATATGGCAAGAGGAACCGGGCTTCGTGGATTGTGTGGGATAAGACCAGTGTATGGAAAATGGATCCGCCCACTTCTGGACTTGTCCAGGGAAGAGATTGAACAGTGGTTGAAAGATTGTGATATCAGATATTGTGTTGACGAAACGAATCAGGAAGATGAATACACAAGGAACCGGATTCGTCATCATGTGATTCCAACATTAGAAGAACAGGTTAATACAAGGACGATAGAACATTTTGTGAAGCTCAGTGAACAGGCAGAAGAAATCTATGAATATCTGGAAAAACAGACAGATCAGGCATGGAATATCTGTGCAGAACAGACAGACGGACTTCAAAGCAGGAAAGAAATATTTCTCAAGGCAGAGGAAATGAAACAGCTTGATCCTGTGATAAAGAAATTACTGATCCAAAGATCAGTAAGTGAAGTGGCAGGGGCACAGAAAGATATTGAAAGCAGGCATATCCTGGCGGTACTGCAACTGTTTGAACGGCAGACAGGACGGCAGATTGATCTTCCGTATAGTGTTACAGCCAAAAGAATGTATGAGGGAGTTCTGCTTACAAAAGGTGATAAAAAAGTTACATCTGTACATCAGAAAGAGAAAAGAAAAGAAGAGAGTGATTTTGTTCTACAGCTTCAGATTCCGGGAGAAACACAGATCCCGGGAACAAATTTGAAAATCTGCTGTACAATCAGCGGTGAAAATGAGAAGAATTCAGCAAAAGAGATACCACAAAAAAGCTACACGAAATGCTTTGATTATGATATAATAAAAAGCAGTCTCTGTGTGAGATACAGACGACCCGGAGATTATTTTACAATTGATGGGGAAGGAAAGAAAAAGAAGCTGAAGAGTTACTTTATTGATGAGAAGATTCCGCAAGAAGAACGGGACAGACAGCTTCTGATCGCAGAGGGAAGCCACATCGTATGGATTCCGGGCAGAAGGATGAGTTCGTACTACCAGGTGGGAGACCAGACGAAAAAGATTCTTAAGATAAAGATTATGGAGGAATAGAACAATGGCTGAGAAGATTAAAGTGTTAATTACAGAGGAAGAAGTAGATGCAAGAATCCGTGAACTCGGAGAAAAGATCAGTAAAGAGTATGAAGGAAAGCAGATCCATCTGATCTGTGTTCTGAAAGGTGGAGTATTCTTTATGTGTGAACTCGCAAAGAGAATTACAGTTCCGGTATCTATGGACTTTATGTGTGTTGGAAGCTATGGAGACGGAACAAAATCCAGTGGTGTTGTAAGACTTGCGAAAGATCTGGATGAGTCTATTGAGAATAAGGAAGTATTGATCGTGGAGGATATCATTGATTCCGGTAATACACTGTATTATCTGATGGACGTACTTCGTCAGAGAAAGCCGGCAAGTCTCCGTCTTTGCACATTACTTGATAAACCAGACCGCCGTGTGAAAGATGTGCACGTAGACTGGACAGGATTTGAGATTCCGGATGAGTTCGTAGTTGGATACGGACTGGATTATGCACAGAAGTATAGAAATCTTCCATACATCGGAGTAGTAGAAGTCGCAGAATAGAAAGGAAGCAATAATAAATTGAATAATGACAGAAAAAGCAGAGGTCTGAGTGGGGCAACGATCATCAGTTTTGTTGTGATCCTTGTTGTGGTTCTGTGGATGGCGAACCAGCTTCAGATGCATCAGCAGGAGATGACATATACCTCCTTTGTCTCTGCAGTACAGGAAAAAAATGTTTCTGATGTCTACATCAATCAGAACAGTGCAGTTCCGACAGGAACTGTCTCTGTTACATTGAAAGATGATGGTAATACAAGGAAAGTGAATGTGTCAGATGTTGAGCAGGTAGAGAAGCTTCTGACAGAGAATCAGGTGGAGTACAGGCTTTCGGATGTACCGAAGGATTCCATGTTGACAACAGTTGTAGTTCCGATGCTGATCACACTTGGTGGAGTATTTCTGATCTTTTTCCTGATGAGCCGTCAGAACGGCGGGGGAAATTCTAAGGCGATGAACTTTGGAAAGAGCCGCGCAAAGATGAGTACGAAGAATGAGATCAAGGTTACATTTCGTGATGTTGCAGGATTGAGAGAAGAGAAGGAAGAACTGGAGGAGATCGTAGATTTTCTGAAAGATCCGAAGAAATACATCCAGGTTGGAGCACGTATCCCGAAAGGTGTTCTTTTAGAAGGACCTCCGGGAACCGGTAAGACACTTCTTGCAAAGGCTGTAGCCGGTGAGGCAGGAGTACCATTTTTCAGCATTTCGGGCTCAGATTTCGTTGAGATGTTTGTTGGGGTGGGTGCTTCCCGTGTCCGTGATCTGTTCCAGGATGCGAAGAAGAACGCACCATGTATCATATTTATTGATGAGATCGATGCAGTCGCAAGACGCCGCGGAAGCGGTCTTGGCGGTGGCCATGATGAGCGTGAGCAGACCCTGAACCAGCTTCTTGTAGAGATGGATGGATTTGGTGTAAATGAAGGCATTATCGTAATGGCAGCGACAAACCGTAAGGATATTCTGGATCCTGCAATCTTAAGACCGGGAAGATTTGACCGTGATGTCCTTGTCGGACGTCCGGATGTAGGGGGCAGAGAAGAGATCCTGAAAGTTCATGCGAGAAATAAGCCACTTGGAGATGATGTGGATCTGAAGCAGATTGCCCAGACAACGGCAGGATTTTCAGGAGCAGATCTTGAGAATCTTCTCAACGAGGCTGCAATTCTGGCAGCGAAGGAGAACCGGGTGTACATTCAGCAGTCTGATATCCGTCATGCATTTGTGAAGGTCGGAATCGGTCCGGAGAAGAAGAGCCGTATCGTTTCTGAGAAAGAACGCAGGATTACAGCTTATCATGAAGCCGGACACGCGATCTTGTTCCATCTGCTTCCGGATGTAGGACCGGTTTACAGCGTATCTATCATTCCGACAGGCGGAGCCGGCGGATATACGATGCCGCTTCCGGAGAAGGATGATATGTTCAATACAAAGGGACATATGCTTCAGGAAATTACAGTTTCCCTTGGCGGACGTGTTGCAGAAGAAGAGATTTTTGATGATATCACAACGGGAGCTTCCCAGGATATCAAGCAGGCGACAGCAATTGCAAAATCAATGATCACGAAGTTCGGTATGTCTGAAAGACTGGGACTGATCAATTATGATAATGACAGCGATGAAGTATTCATTGGACGTGATTTCGGTCATACATCAAGAGGGTATGGCGAAAAAGTGGCCGGAACGATTGATGAAGAAGTGAAACGTATTATTGATGAGTGTTATTTGAAAGCGCGTACACTTATTCAGGAGTATCATCCGGTACTCGAGAAGTGTGCACAACTGCTTCTTGAGAAGGAAAAGATAACAAGAAGTGAATTCGAAGCACTGTTTGCAGACAGTGAGGTTGAAGGATAGTAGTCATTATATGTATTTAGGATAAGATACCCTCTGCCGGCGGGCAATCCCGTGTTGGCCGGGGGTGTTCTTATTTTAGATAGTTTTAAGAATTGAGTTAAAGGAGGCTAAACAGGTGAATAGAGAAGCACTGTTTTGTGACGGTACAGGTGATTATGTCTGTCCGGCAGAGCCTGAGATAAATGAAAAAGTAGTGTTGCGATTTCGTACGGCACACAATGATGTTGATGAAGTGAAACTGCACATCGGAGAACAGGAGTATCCTATGTGGAAGACACGTACGGATGGTGAATTTGACTTTTACGAGATCGAGTATCAGCTTGGTGAGGATATCTTAAGATATTGTTTTGAAATCAAGCAGGGAGCAGAGATCTGTTTTTATAGTAGGTATGGAATAACAGGAAAAAAAGAAAACTATTACGATTTTATTATTTCGCCGGGATTTAAGACACCCGAGTGGGCGAAAGGTGCTGTGATGTACCAGATCTTCGTTGATCGTTTTTGTAATGGAGATCCGACAAATGATGTAGAGGATAATGAATATATTTATATTGGGGCACCGAGCCGCAAGGTGAAGGACTGGAATCAGGCACCGGAAGCAATGGATATCCGTAATTTTTACGGCGGGGATTTACAGGGTGTTTTAGATAAGCTGGATTATCTGCAGGATCTTGGAGTTGAAGTTATTTACTTCAATCCGTTGTTTGTTTCTCCGTCGAATCATAAGTATGATATTCAGGATTATGATTACATAGATCCGCATTATGGAAAGATTGTTGTGGATGACGGAGAAGTACTTCCGGTAGGTGCAAAGGATAATATCCATGCGACAAAGTATCAGCAACGCACAGGAGATATCCGTAACCTTGAGGCAAGTAATCAGCTGTTTATCAAACTGGTAGAAGAGATGCATAAGCGTGGAATGCGTGTAATTCTGGATGGTGTATTCAATCATTGTGGTTCTTTTAATAAATGGATGGACAGAGAACGTATCTATGAGCCGCAGCCGGACTATCCGAAGGGAGCATATGTAAGTAAAGAAAGTCCATATAACAGCTTTTTCCTGTTCCATGATGCGAGAAATGAGCTCTGGCCTTATAACGGAACATATGATGGCTGGTGGGGACATGATACACTGCCAAAGCTCGATTATGAGGATTCACCACAGCTTGAGCAGTACATTATGGATATCGGAAGAAAATGGGTATCACCGCCGTATAACGTAGACGGATGGCGTCTTGATGTTGCGGCGGACCTTGGATTCAGTAATGAATACAACCATATCTTCTGGAAGCGATTCCGAAAGGAAGTTAAGGATGCGAATCCGGATGCAATTATATTAGCAGAACATTATGGAGATCCGCAGGACTGGCTCCAGGGAGATGAGTGGGACAGCGTTATGAATTATGACGCATTTATGGAACCGCTGACCTGGTTTTTGACTGGTATGGAGAAGCATAGTGATGAATATCGTCAGGATCTGTGTGGAAATGCTGATAACTTTGTCGGAGCGATGCGTCATTTTATGGCAAGTATGCTGACACCATCTCTTCAGGTGGCAATGAATGAACTTTCCAACCATGACCATTCTCGTTTCCTGACACGTACGAACCACAAGGCAGGACGTGTGGCACAGCTTGGAACAGAAGCAGCCGAAAAGGATGTGAATAAGGCAATCTTACGAGAAGCGGTTATTATGCAGATGACCTGGATTGGTGCGCCGACGATTTATTATGGTGATGAGGCAGGACTTTGTGGATTCACCGATCCGGATAACCGGAGAACTTTCCCATGGGGGAACGAAGACAAAGAACTTCAGGCATTCCACAAAGAAGTGATCCGTATCCACAAGGAAGAGAAGCCATTGAAAAAGGGTTCTATTAAGCTATTGGCTTCGGATGAAAATCTGCTGGCCTATGGAAGATTTGAAGCGGATGAACAGATTGTCGTTGTTGTGAATAACAGTGATGAACTTCGTACAGTGACCGTACCGGTATGGTATGCGGGTGTAGAGAGGGAAGGACGGATGAAACGACTGATCTACTCTTATGAAAACGGTTATACGACAGAATATGACGAGTATATCGTACAAGATGGAGAGATTGTCCTGAATATGGGATCTCATTCAGCAATCGTATTAAAGCCGGCAGAAGCATTGAGACTGATGCCGTAAGAAATGAAACGGTATCTTGCAGATAAAGAAAGAGCATTATACGAGAATAGTAAAACCAGGGGATGAGCAGTTTTAACATCTGTTCATCCCCTGGTTGTTACTATTATTATTTTGTAAGAACTTCTGCACCATTCTCAGTGATGAGGACCATGTACTCAATCTGAGCAGAAAGACCATCATCCATTGTATAAACAGTCCAGTCATTGTCCTCGTCTACGAAGAAGTCAGGACTACCTTCGTTGATCATAGGTTCGATTGTGAACATCATACCTGGAACGAGAAGCATCTCACTTCCCTTTGGTGTCACATAGCTGACAAAAGGATCCTCATGGAATTCCAGTCCGACTCCATGTCCACCGATATCTTCTACGACAGAGTATCCATTTGCACGGGCATGTGTATTGATCGCATCTGCGATATCACCTAAATGTCCCCAAGGCTTCGCAGCCTCAAGTCCAAGCTTCACACACTCTTCTGTGACACGGACGATGCGCTCTGCACGTTCAGATACTTTTCCCATCTTGAACATACGGGATGCATCAGAAAAATATCCGTCAAGAATAGTGGATACGTCAACATTGATAATATCGCCTTCTTCCAGAATGATATTCTCATCCGGGATACCATGGCAGATCTCGTTGTTAATAGAAGTACACACGCTCTTTGGGAATCCCTGATAATTAAGCGGAGCCGGGATACCACCGTGTTCTTTTGTGAATCGATATACGATGTCATCGATCTCCTGTGTACTCATTCCAACGTGGATCTGTCTTGCTACTTCATCCAGGATCGCTGTATTAAGCTCAGCACTTTTTCTGATCTTTTCAATCTGGAATGGAGTTTTTAAAATCTTACGTGTCGGAACAATCTCACCACGTTCAGCATGCATCATTATCTTTTCTTCAATCGGCATATGGCATTTCTTATATTTTTTGCCGCTGCCGCACCAGCACAATTCATTTCTTTCCATGATATTACCTCTTCTAAAAATCACTTATTTTCTCGGTTTCTACTTATTTTATCACAAAATTCGACAAAAAGATACATGTTATGCTTGCCGAGAACGTAAAAATATAGTACGATTAAGATTCAGATAGGAGTGATAATGTATATGTGGTATTGGGCGATTATGGTACTGCTGATTTTAGGAAGTATCGCACTTCTTTGCAGTACATTTATAAGTGTAAAAAAGAATAAGGCACAGGACGCAGAGCGGAGAAAGCAGTCCAAGAAAGGAAAGCGTAACAAGGCAGATCAGGGATATGATCCAGAAGAGGATCAGCCGCAGGGAAAGAAGAGACGCAGTTCAGGGCAGAACGGTTCTATGGATTCAGCGAAGCGTTCTTCTAAAAAGAGAAGACAGTGGAAGATTATCCTGGAAGATCTGGATACATGGCAGAAGTATAGCTTCATATTCTATGACGAAGTAGGAATCGGAAGAGCAAAGCGGAATGACAATTATGAGAAGTATCTGCCACTGCATGAGGATGGAAGAGTATCCAAGCAGCATTGTGTGATCATACAGAGAGGTGACTGTTTGTATCTGATGGATGATGGTTCCAAGAACGGAACATACCTGAACGGAATTCTGGTAGATCGTCCGACAGAGATTCAGAGAGAAGATGTGATCGGCGTTGGGGAGACCAGACTGGAGATTCTCAGAATCTTAAGAGAAAGTGAATAATGAAATTACAGGCAAGGAAGTCCGGCGGAAAAGTCAGGACTTCTTTTTCTTTTTGATCGTAAAATGAAGAATCTGTGTGAAAGTAACAGTTGAGTAAGGAAGATCATATAGTAGTTATATAGTTACTGTCAGTGGGAGTGAGCAACATGTACCAGAAATTGCCTTATTATATGGCCTATCCGATACAGACAGAATATGATGAGAAAGCGGAAAGGACAGACCTGGAGTATATGAAAAGCCTATATCCGGATCTTCCAAAGAGAATACTGCCTTATGTCGAAGAGGAATGTGACAGGATGGAATACACGGGGAGTGTGATGTTTGATGTTTATCCGGATAAATTGCAGCTACGCATCATGTGCAACAGAATTTGCGAAAATGTAAAAAAACAGGAGAAAATGTTTGCCGGGGAAGAACGGATGTTAAGAAATCTGGCGGAAGTCCTGTTGTATCAGGAAATCTACCGACGCAGGGGCGAACAGAGAAAAAGGAAACAAAAAATTTACAGTTATTGTTCATTGCCAGGAAAATCTGTGATATAATCATTCAGATTACAACGAAAGAAACGGATTCAGAAGAAGGGAACAGATACAAATGAAAAGTAATCTTATATTTATCGGTATGCCGGCTGTCGGAAAAAGTACAGTTGGTATTGTAGTAGCAAAAAGACTTGGAAAAGGTTTCATAGATTCAGATCTTCTGATTCAGGAACAAGAAGGAAAGCTTCTGCGTGAAATTATAGCAGAAGTCGGTGATGATGGGTTTTTAAAAATCGAAAATCAGGTAAATCGTGATATAAAGGCAGAAAATGCGGTTATTTCTCCGGGCGGAAGTGTTGTCTATTGCGAGGAAGCAATGAAACATTTCAAAGAAATCGGAATTGTTGTATATCTTCATGCTTCTTATCAGACAATAAAGAGAAGGATCAGGAATCCTCAAAAAAGAGGAGTTGTTTTGAAGGACGGTCAGACATTAAAAGACCTGTATGACGAGCGAAAAGTCCTTTTTGAGAAGTATGCAGATGTGACAATCAGTGAAGAAGGCTGTCAGATTGAAGAAACAATAGAAAATGTACTTAATGTTATTGAGGATTACTCTCAAAATAAAGCGTGAATATTACCGTCATAGAAAAAGGGGATTCCACAATGAAAGATTTTGTGTTATAGTTATGTATGGATTATATTGTAATTAAGGTAGAAAATTCTTTTCGTATAGACAAAGACACAAGAATAAATCGTTACTGAACACAGGATCTGTGGGAAGTAATACAGAATCGGACAATTGAGGTGCAAAATGGAGCAATATATTATTAAGGGTGGTAATCCGCTGGTTGGGGAAGTTGAAATCGGCGGAGCTAAGAATGCGGCACTTGGAATTCTTGCAGCTGCAATCATGGCAGATGAACCGGTTTTGATTGAGAATCTTCCGGATGTGAATGACATTAATGTCATGCTGGAGGCAATCGAGGGAATCGGTGCAATGGTACAGAGAATTGACAGACATACAGTAAAGATCAATGGAAATACAATCGGAGATTTCAGTATTGATTATGACTACATCAAGAAGATCAGAGCGTCTTATTATTTGTTAGGTGCACTTCTTGGAAAATACAAGAGAGCAGAAGTAGCACTTCCGGGAGGATGCAATATCGGAAGCAGACCGATCGATCAGCATCTGAAAGGATTCCGTGCACTTGGAGCAGATGTAGACATTGAGTATGGTAAGATTGTTGCAGAGGCGGAAGAGCTGAAGGGAACACATCTTTATTTTGATGTTGTAACTGTAGGTGCGACGATCAATGTGATGATGGCAGCAGCTATGGCTGACGGTCTCACGATCATGGAGAATGTAGCGAAAGAGCCACACGTTGTAGATGTAGCGAACTTCCTGAACAGCATGGGAGCAAATATCCGTGGTGCAGGAACAGACGTGATCAAGATCCGTGGAGTGAAGTCACTGCACAAGGCAGAGTACTCCATTATTCCGGATCAGATCGAAGCAGGAACATTTATGTTTGCCGCTGCGGCAACACGCGGAGATGTGACAGTGCTCAATGTGATTCCGAAGCATTTAGATGCAACGATCTCCAAGTTGGTAGATATCGGATGTGAAGTAGAAGAATTTGATGATGCAGTCCGCGTAGTGGCTAAGGGACGTCTGACAAGTACACAGGTGAAGACATTACCATATCCGGGATATCCGACAGATATGCAGCCACAGATCGGTGTTGTGCTTGCACTTGCAAAGGGAACAAGTACGATCACAGAAAGTATCTTTGAGAATCGTTTTAAATATTTAGATGAGCTGGCACGTATGGGGGCGAATATCAAAGTTGAAGGTAATTCAGCAACAATCGAAGGTGTTGAGAAATTTACGGCAGCAAGAGTCAGTGCGCCGGATCTTCGTGCAGGAGCTGCGCTTTGCATCGCAGGACTCGCAACAGAAGGAATTACGATCGTAGATGATATTGTTTATATCCAGAGAGGATACGAACGCTTTGAAGAGAAACTCAGAAGTCTGGGTGGAATCATCGAGAAAGTGTCCAGTGAAAAAGAGATTCAGAAATTCAAATTAAAAGTTGGCTAAACCGAGGTTACTGTTTACAACAAGCTGCGGCCGGCAGCGAGCCGATACAGACAGAATCCGAAGAAATATGATGTGAGAATGTATGCAGGTGTCGGAACGAAAGTTCTGATACCTGTTTTCAGTTTATGTGTCAGGAACTATGGCGTAATGGATGATCAGGCAGGCCGAATGAAACAGTAGCGGGATATCAATAAGAAAACAGCAGGAGCAACAAACGATGAATGAATTTGAACAGGCAGAAGAACGGAGAAAAAGACAGAGAGAAGAAATCAAACAAAAGAGGATCAGACAGCTCAGACGAAGAATGACGATTTCCGGCTGTATTTTGTTGTGCATAATCATAGCGCTGGCAGCCTTTGCAGTCAATGTGGCTAAGAAAAAGAAATTGGCAGCAGAACAGAAAAAACAGCTGGAACAGGAAATTGCACAGATGAATGAATCGCTGAATGATTGCTACAACACTTTCCTGACGGATAATGGAATGTCAGCGGAAAAGTCGGATGTTACAGCATTTACGAAATGGCTGGAAAAGAACCATTCTGAAGAGATGGATGATTTATTTCTGGTCTATCAGAAGAATAAAAAGATAACAGCGCAGGATATTTATGATTCCTTTGGAGCAACTTTGCATGTTCTGTCAGATACATACGAAGGAAAATTAAAGGATGAAGCTACCGCTGCGAAGAATCATATCTATGAGAAGAAGGCAGCAGAGAACGGAACTGTGCAGATTACGGCAGCAGGAGACCTCTGTCTGGAGGAAGACGGATATGTTCTTGATTATTATGATACGGTAAATGACTTGTCAAAATGCATTTCCAAGACAATTCTGGATCAGACAAATGCAGCAGATCTTTTCTTCCTGAATCATGAATATTGTGTCAGTGACCGTGGAACCCCGCTGGAGGATAAGTATTATGTATTCCGTGCAAAACCGGAACGTATGAAGTTGCTGGAACAGATGGGGACAGATATTGTTTCAATTGCGAATAATCACATTTATGATTATGGTGCAGATGCGATGGATGATACGATTGATCTGTTGGATCAGGCGAAGATCAATCATGTAGGAGGCGGAACGAATCTGGATGAGGCAAAGCAGCCGATTTATTATATTATCAATGGAATTAAGATCGGATTTGTGGCAGCTTCCGAGGGAGAACAGTATAAATTTACACCGGAAGCAACAGATTCAACGACAGGTATTCTTACATCTTACGACACAACAGAGTATAATCAGGTGATCGCTGATGCATCAAAAGAATGTGATTATCTGATCGCATATGTTCATTGGGGAACAGAAGATGAGGATATGTATAATTCAACGCAGACAGAGCATGGAAAAGAATTCCTGAAGTCAGGAGCAGATATCGTGATCGGAGGTCATCCGCACGTACTTCAGGGAATTGAGTACACAGAGGATGGACCTATTGTATACAGTCTAGGAGATTTCTGGTTTAATGATGAGACAAAATATACAGGACTTCTGAATCTTGAGATTACATCAGAAGGACTGAAACAGATGTCCTTTACACCGTGTGAGCAGAAAGACAGCCAGACACAGTATCTGAATAATGCAGAGTCCCAGAGAGCACTTTTTGATCACTTGCAGGAGATTTCACCGAATATTACGATTGATGATACAGGTGTGATCACGGAGTTGAAAGATGTTGATGCAGAATCATAGAAATATAAAAGTTTTATCAACTTCAGAAAACGGTATTGACATAATCAACAAGGTGTTGTATAGTCTGATACGAAACAAAATTAAATAAATGATACTTTCTCTTATTCAGAGCAGTGGAGATACAAAGGATCTAAGAAGCTGCGGCAACCCCTCGTAATAGGAAGGTGCCAACCTGAGCGAGTTATTTCGAACAATAAGAGGATTGTTAAGATAAACTGACAGTCCGCTTGATGCGGGCTGTTTTCATTATTGGCAAGGTAAGCAAATGAAGACAGCACAAGCGAGAGAAAGTGAGATATTGCTGTGGGGACAGCAATCGGAAAGGAGCAGAACAGATATGGAAAGAGAAAAGATTTTATTTACATCAGAATCAGTAACTGAGGGACATCCGGATAAGATGTGTGACCAGATCTCAGATGCAATTCTTGATGAGCTGATGAGACAGGACCCGATGAGCCGTGTAGCATGTGAGACATGCTGTACAACAGGTCTTGTAATGGTTATGGGAGAGATTACAACACAGGCCTATGTGGATATCCAGAAGATCGTTCGTGACACAGTTCGTGAGATCGGATACACGAGAGGAAAATATGGATTTGACGCGGATACATGTGGCGTGATCACAACACTGGATGAGCAGTCAGCAGATATCGCACTCGGAGTAGACAAGGCACTTGAGGCGAAAGAGAACAAGATGTCAGATGAAGACATCGAAGCGATCGGAGCAGGAGACCAGGGTATGATGTTCGGTTATGCTTCTGACGAGACAGAAGAATATATGCCATACCCGGTTGCAATGGCTCATAAGCTTGCTCTTCAGCTGACAAAGGTTCGTAAAGACGGAACGCTTACTTACCTTCGTCCGGATGGAAAGACACAGGTTACAGTAGAGTACAACGAAGACGGTTCTGTAAAGCGTCTGGATGCAGTTGTTCTTTCTACACAGCATGACCCGGATGTGACTCAGGAGCAGATTCATGAAGATATTAAGAAATATGTATTCGATGAGATTATTCCGGCAGAACTCGTAGACGAAGAGACTAAGTTCTTCATAAATCCGACAGGACGTTTTGTAATCGGTGGACCACACGGAGACAGCGGACTGACAGGACGTAAGATCATCGTTGACACTTACGGTGGAATGGCTCGTCACGGCGGCGGTGCTTTCTCCGGAAAGGACTGTACAAAGGTAGACCGTTCTGCAGCTTATGCAGCACGTTATGCAGCAAAGAATGTTGTAGCAGCAGGACTTGCTAAGAAATGTGAGATTCAGCTTTCTTATGCAATCGGTGTTGCACAGCCGACATCTATCGCAGTTGATACATTCGGAACAGGAAAACTTTCTGATACAAAACTGGTTGAGATCCTTCGTGAGAACTTTGATTTCCGTCCGGCAGGAATCATCAAGATGCTGGATCTGAGAAGACCGATCTACAAACAGACAGCAGCTTACGGACATTTTGGACGCAACGACCTGGATCTTCCATGGGAGAAGCTGGACAAGGTTGACGATTTAAAGAAATATCTGTAAGATAGAAATATCTGATACAAGCACCGGAAGGTGCCTGACACCCGTCATAAAGTGTCAGGCACCTTTTTCAATACGGAAAGGAGATGCTTCTATGAAATTACGTACCAAACTGATTATTGCTTTTGTAGTCGTTATGATCTTTCCTGTAACATTTGCACTGATCGCAATGCATGCATTTGTTCCGGGAAGAGGGGCAGAGATACAGCAGCTGTATCTGATCGCAGTTGTCCTTACGACAGCATTTCTGATCTTGTGGATCTACAGATCGGTATCGGTCCCGCTGGAGAAACTTCAGAGAGCTGCACGCAATATCAAAGAGGGTAATCTTGACTTTGAGATCAAGGCAGAATCAAATGACGAGATTGGACAACTCTGTCAGGACTTTGAAGAAATGCGTCTCAGACTGAAAGCACAGGCGGAAGAGAAGGTCGCATTTGACAGAGAGAATAAGGAACTCATCAGTAACATTTCACATGACCTGAAGACTCCGATCACAGCGATCAAAGGTTATGTGGAAGGAATCATGGATGGGGTAGCAGATACGCCGGAAAAGATGGACAGATACATCAGAACCATTTATAATAAAGCTAATGAGATGAATCTTCTGATCAATGAACTGACGCTTTATTCAAAGATCGATACGAATCGAATTCCGTATAATTTCACAACAATCTCTGCGAAGGGATATTTTGCAGATTGTGCGGAGGATTTAAGTGTAGAACTGGAATCAAAGGGAGCTGAATTTACTTACAGGAACTTTATGGAAGAGGACAGCAAGGTGATCGTAGATCCGGAGCAGCTTCGAAGAGTCATCAATAACATCGTATCAAATTCTATCAAATATACAGATAAGCCAAAGGTGAAGATTACGATGGATGTAAAGGACGTGGGAGACTTTATTCAGGTAGAACTGGGAGATAACGGAAAGGGCATTGCGGCAAAGGATCTGCCGAATATCTTTGACCGTTTCTACCGGACAGATGCTTCAAGGAATTCTTCCAAGGGAGGAAGCGGCATCGGTCTTTCTATCGTGAAGAAGATTGTGGAAGAGCACGGAGGAAAGATCTGGGCAACCAGCGAAGAGGGCGTTGGAACCACGATGTATTTTGTAATAAGAAAATATCAGGAGGTACCGATTGATGAGTAAGCGGATTTTGATCGTAGAGGATGAGGAGAGCATCGCTGATCTTG